>ENA-OQIG01000045-OQIG01000045.1-human-gut-metagenome-genome-assembly--contig:-NODE-45-length-69386-cov-18.433879_pt1 | contig 69386 bp, 73 predicted proteins | sample MGYA00242576_ERZ504741 | MGnify/ENA primary metagenome ERZ504741 (study PRJEB26092, sample SAMD00036436) | human gut metagenome | host: Homo sapiens | study: EMG produced TPA metagenomics assembly of... | reverse complement strand
GATAGAGTAAAATGCTCGCATCTATCATTCTAGCAAGAGAAGATGAAGTGAAATGCTTGCATTTTCTATTGATTATTATGGAATGATTTTTAGGGCAACACAATCCGTCGAATTATTTTGCGCTTACATCTTATATATGATGAAATAATGAAAGTAGATAGTAAATTTATGTGGTTACATGACTAAAAAAGTGTATTGTGCGATGCCTGAAATATGGTATCGCATATTTTAGTTATACATATTTACTTGAAATAAGAGTTGTAGATACTCCTTATACGAGTAATCATAAATATAATACTGGTTAAAATAATATTACTAAATGTGTATAGGAGATAATATTATGAAGAATCGGTTAAAAGATATGAGACTAAAAAGAGGAATATCACAGAAAATATTAGGTATAGAAATAGGGGTATCTCAACAGAATATTAGTAAATATGAAAATGATATTGCAAGTATTCCTATTGATTTTTAATTGCAATGTCTGAATATTTTAAGGTATCTACAGATTATATTTTGGGACTGAGCGATGAAAGGTATAATTTAAAAATGCAAATGACGTTCAATAAAGAAGTTGATGAATACTATGAAATTATAGAGTTGTATAAAAGGCTTGATACAAAGAATAAAAAATTAGTTTTTCATATTTTAACAAAAATGAATGAACTTATGGCAGATAAGAAAGGATAAGTCTATGATTAAAATAGCAATATGTGATAATGAATATCAAACAGCAGTAGAAATAGAGCAGTGGATCACTACAATTAGCGAGAAAAGATTCATTGAGGCAGATACAGATGTTTTTTCTGACGGAGAAGAGCTTATCCATGAAATAGAACACATCAATAGTTATGATATCATATTTTAGATATTGAAATGGAAATTATGGATGGAATCAAGACTGCTAAGAAAATCAGGAAGATTGATAAAAATGTTGTGATAATTTATGTGTCAGGATATGAAGCTTATGCTATTGAAACTTTTGAGGTGAATCCATTTAGATTTATAGTTAAACCAGTAAAAAAAGAAATGTTTGAAAAAATTTATCTTGCAGCAGTAGAAAGGGTAACCTTGGATGATGCCTTTTTCCAATTCAAGTATGGGAAGTCATTTTATAAAGAAAGCCTTGAAGATATAATTTATTTTGAGAGTAATCGCAGAATAATTAATATTATAACGGTACATGGTAATTTCAAATTTTATGGAAAATTAAATGAAGTACAGGAAAGAGTTGCAACGGCCAAAACTACTTTTCTTAGAATTCATCAATCTTATTTGGTTAATTACAAATACATTAATAGACTTTCATATGATTTTGTGGAAATGCGGAATGGTGTACGATTGAGTATAAGCGAAGAAAAACAAAAAATGATTAGTGAACTATATTTTAAGGAATTAGAAAGGAATCATATTTTATAGGGGATGAATACTATATTTGCTTTATTTGTAGCTGTATTTTCTTTAAAAATTACATATGAATATCTAAATATATTTTTTGAAATAAAAAGAAAAAAGTGGATATACTTAATATGGCTAGTGTATTATCTTTGGCAAGGAATCTTATTTTTCAGACTTGATCTCCCAGAGTTTTCAAAGTTGCTAATTACAATTATATTAGTATTTTTTATTGCAGTGTTTTCCTATAATGGTAAAGTTTTTTCTAAAATTGTTTTAGTAATTATGTATAATGTTATATGGATGCTAAGCGAACTTATAATCGGATATATTTATATGTTTTTAGGAAGCAATATAAGTGAAATGATTGGAATAGGATCGCTAATTTCAAAACTTTTTTTGTGGGGGATTATAAATGCAATCAAAATATTTTTGCCACGTCAAAATTTAATTGATATTAAGCAATTTGATATTATGCTAATTATTATTCCAATAGGAAGTATTATTGTTTTAAACAGTATTTTTTCAGTATCGCATTATATCGATAGTGAACAATGGAAATTTGATTCCCTAGTATCTACAGGATTTTTGCTTCTTATTAATGTTATTGCCTTTGATGGGTATAAAAAATCTTGTAAGGAGTGGGAACTAAAACAAAAAAGTATTTTCTATGAAAATCAATTAAAAATATTTAACAATTCGATTTCAGATAAGCAGAAGATGTTTTTAGAGATGCGAAGACTCCGACACGATTTAAAACATCATCTTATATATTTGTTGAAATTGATAGAACATGGTGAGAATAACGAAGCATTATTGTATGTGGAAAAGTTTATTGATGAGTCTATAGGGAAAGAAAAATGCAACTCAGAAAATTTTATTATTGATTCCCTAGTGAACTACAAAAATAAGATTGCTACAAACAATAGTATAGTATTTGATTTTGATATTAAGGTGCCTATTAATCTTCCATTTGAAATGGCAGATATAAGTGTACTTTTAGGAAATGTTTTGGATAATGCGATTGAGTCTTGCTTAAACTGTGAATGTAATAGAAGAAAAATATATCTGAAGATTCGATTTGATGGGGCGAATATGTTTATAAGTTTAGAAAATTCTTTGAATCAAAATAAGATTAAAAAGGTTAATGGTAAATTTGTTACAACAAAAATTAATTCTGCAAATCATGGATTGGGATTATATTCAATAGAAAAGATAGTCGAAAAGTATCATGGATATCTACTATGTGAAAGCAAAGAACAACAATTTTTTCAAAAGATTATATTATATAGTTTAAAATAAAATAGTACACGAATAGCCCTGTTTATTACAAGATGAATAAAGTTTAATATTTTATGGTAATATGAATATAGGAAATATGAACTTATTCAATATTTTTTATTAGGAGGAATTGATTTATGAAAAGAATTAGGAGCTTTTTATTAAATAAAGGAGTATCAAGTTTACTATCTCTATTAGTAATCTGTTGCACCTGTTTTGCAAATACAAGATGTTGTTACATATTTCATGATGAAAAAAAACCGGAAGAATTAAATGAATATAAAAAATATTAGCGAAAAAATCATACGATATATTTCGAAAGAAAAAAAACTATCTTCTAAGCAGGTTTTGCTATATTGCTATACACTTCAGATGTTATTAGAATTAGTATTAAGTACTACAATTACTTTAGTTTTGGCTGCTTGTTGCAATAAAATGCAAATTACAATATACTTTTTGCTATTTTTTGCTTTTCTAAGAATATATGCAGGAGGTATTCATTTGAAGAAATATTGGCAGTGCTGTATATTATCTAATTTAGTTATTTTTATTGGTGTTTTTATTGTAGATAACATGAAATTAAATTATGTTTGGACAATATTTTTTTCTATTATATTGAATCTAACGGCAATAGCGTATGCATTATTAAAAGGAAGTAATAGTGAGAAAAAGTTTTTTTTTGAAAAAAATTATCAGAAATGAATTAATAATGACAATTATAAGTGTTATATATATTATACAGAAACAGTACTGGATTTTATATGTTGTATTTTCGGCAAATCTTATGGTTGTGATGGGATGTATTGTAGAAGGGATAAAGGGGATGCGTGATAAAAGAAAAAATAAATGGTCTTATAATTAGTCAAAGTGAGGAGGTATATAGGAAGTTTATAGTTGAATTTGAAAAGTATGAAATCTTGAATAATATTAATTTTATAGAAGCAGAGACATATATAAAAGAAGGAAAATATAATGTGATTATTTTAGATTTTACTAAATTTCATAATTGCAATATTTTTATTAAACTTATAAAACAAATTAATAGAAAAATTCCAATAATAGCAGTTTTAAACACTGATCAAGTAAAATATCAAATAGAGGCAGAGTATTTGTATGTTGATATCATTTTGAAATATCCAATCCAAAGCATTGAATTTCAAAGTTGTATAGAAAAACTAAAGTTGTTGCTATGGTATTCAAATTGGAAAACAAAAAGAAAAGATAGAAATATGTTAAAAGGTGAATAAGAACACATATTTTTCTTTAGATATATGCTTAAAAGTATGTTTAAATTCATATTGTTATATGTACTAAAAGGTTGACACCAAGTGTGTTGATCTTTTAGTACTTTATGCAGACTTAATCAGTTGGGAAGTAAACGCAAAATAGCGAGTACCTTGACATTTTTAGGCGTAAACGCAAAATAGCGAGTACCTTGACATTTTTAGGCGGCTGCTTTGCAGCCACCGATATTTAAGCTTTGCGAATCCCTGCCGGAAGTTTTTCTGACCAGGCAGAAGATCCTCCAGAAAAGAACAGTCCTTATCATTCATGTGTTTCGGAATCTCTTCCAAGAGATACTGCACATAATCAAAAGGTTTCAGATTATTGGCTTTTGCAGTTTCTACAATACTGTAAATGATTGCGGAAGATTTGGCTCCATGAATCGTATCGATCATCTGCCAATTCTTCTTTCCAATACAAAAGCCTCGGATTGCCCTTTCGGATGCATTATTATCAATCGGAACATCTCCGTCTGTAAGAAATACCCTGAGATATTTTTCCTGATTTAGTGCATATCTAACGGCATCACCAAATTTGTCCTTTTTGGACACATTTATAGTTTTCAGGTACGCAAAAAAAGCATCCACAAGAGGTTTGATAACCGCCTGTCGCTGTTTAAGTCGTTCATCAGAAGAAAGGTCATTCAATTTCCCTTCTTCCCGATAGATTGCCTGAATCTGTTTCATCAGCAGAAATGCATTGGATTCCTTTTGAGATGGTTTGGGAATCAGCTTCAGAGCTTCATCAAATCTGCGGCGACAGTGCACCCAGCATCCAGCAATGGTCAGTTCTTCCAATTCTTTTTCTAAAGTATGGTAGACCTGATAACCATCTGTTACACAGATGCCATCGTATCCTTTCAGGAATTCCCGTGGATGGGATGCATTTCTTGTCTGCTGGTATTCATACAGGACAATCTGCCGGTCTTGATACAGATGGCCAGAACGGTATACCCACATCCAGCTTTTGCTTCCGGCTTTGCGTCCGTCATGGTTTACAAGCACCGGCGTCTCGTCTGCCTGGATCACATGATAGAAATACAATTCTTCATGAAGATGATCATAAAGAATCGATAAATATTCCTCTGCCAAACGTATGCACCAGTTTGCCATGTTCTGCCTTGTAATCTGCAGGCCATAACGCTGGAATTCCTGCTCTAACCGATAGAGAGGAACTGCATTCACATACTTTCCATTGATGATCGCAGCTCCAAGAGATGGTGATACCAAACTTCCATGCAGTAATGCTTTTGGATGGTCTGCTTTGACCATGTGCTCATCTGTTTTGCTGGCATACACACCGATGTGATGTTCTTCTACCTCTACCCTCGCAGGTACAAAATGATATTTTTTGGAAATGGCATCCGGTAACTGTTTCCACCCATTGACACCGAATTCTATTTCCAATTCCTCCTCTGACAGATAATGGTCAATCCGTCTGACCGTAAGTCCGGAAAGATCTGATTCTTTCTTTCCCTTACGCTTTGGCTGTTTTGGAGATTTGAGTTCCAGCTCATCAGGTTCTTTTTCATTGAGATCGTAGACAGCTTCCGCTTCATTGAAAAAAACAATAGTGCCGTCTACTTCTTGAAAACAGATTTGGCTGGTATCTTCCATTTTTTCAGATGACCTTCCAAAACGGTTCTGCTTACCAAGGATTACCTGTTCCATCAGAAGCTGCATTTTTTCATTCGATGCGTGAAGCTCCTTTGTTATGGCTTCCAATTGTTCCTGCTGTTGTAAAAGAAGCTGGATAAGAAACGACTTATCAACACTATTTAACTGTTCCTCCGTATACTTAACTGCCATAACCAAACCTCACTTTCCTGAGTGCTATTATAGCAGAACCAACGGTTTTTGGCTATTTTGGGATTCTGTCACCTTCGTCATTTTGACGGTGGATAACAGTCATGAATACCTGAAAATAAAAGCCTGAATTTCAGATATTTATGATTGTTATCCACAATCTGAAAAGTTTTGGAATCAGGAGTATATAGAAACTCACAGAAAACTTTCAGGATGTGAATAACTTTAAATTTTATATTGCACAGGGTGATTTATCATTGATGAAAGCAATTTTATTTTCTACGTTTTGCACAAATCACAAGGAGAATTCTGGACAGGAGATTTCTTCTATGGGATGTCTGGCAACGATTTCCAGACCTTGCATTAACATTTGATACTGGTCTGCACTAATTTCCAGTGCTTCTTCTTGTGTACGGGGCCAGCGGAAGTTTCCGTTTTCAATCCGCTTGTACAGAAGTAGAAATCCATCGCCCTCCCAGATAAGCCCTTTTATCCGATCTGTACGTTTGCCGCAAAATAAGAATAATGTATTCTTATCGTAAGGATCAAGCTGGAACTGAAAACGTATGATTCTGGCCAAGCCATCGATCCCTCTGCGCAGATCCGTAAATCCAGTCGCCAGATATACTTTTTTGAACCCAGAGCCATCATTGAGCATTGCCGAGCACTCCCAAAAGTGTTTTTAGAAATGAATCCGATGCCTGTTCGGTAATTTCCAGAGTGAGGTTGTTTCTGCCTCTAATCAAGGCAATGATTTTATACTCCGCTGCCATATTCACCGGCTGGATTGCAGAAGAGGGAACTTCTACAAATGTTTGTGTATGATCCGCTGTTTTTAGATAAGCCTCACGAACTTTTCGGAGTCTCCAGTAATAACTTGCTTTTGTAATGTCGTGTAGCTGACACCATTCATCGATTTTCATTCCTTGCGGACGGTTTTGGCAGTCCCTGACCATGTCAGCCCATTCACTCAGACGGGTTTGCTGTGCAACTAAACTTGTATGAGATTTCATAACTCACCTCCTGTAGCAAAGTCAAAAAAGTTGAGTACTAAACTATTTGGACTTTGTAGTGATGAGTCTATTATCTCACATCGGATGATTTTGAACAGGTACTCGCTATTTTGCGTTTACGTTGGGAAAGTATAAATGCTTAATAGTATTTACGGAAAAGCACTGTTATTATTGAGAAAAAACATTTTCTTTTTGGACAGTTGTGATATAAGCGTAAATGATTAGGAATAATAAGAGAAGAAAATCTATTATATTTATTTTCTATGGAATAGGAAATTTGAGTACAAAAGTGAATATTCTGGATGAGATTCCATCGGCTGTCCGGCGATATGGAAATCACTTTTTGGCTTCACTTTTGTGCATACCGAAATATAATTTCTATGAGGATATTAGTAAAGGCTGCTACGCACCGCAGATACGGCAAGGCCTTGACTAATATCCCCATAGAAATGGACAAGTAACCAAGCACAAAAAAGGCGATTTCCGAGTACTGGAACTCCGATTTCCAAATTTCCGGATTTGCGATTTCGAGCCACAAGAATATTCAAAAAGGTATTTCTTTATATAACAAGTATGTTCATGCTTATTGGTGGTGCTTATATGTTAGAAGTGCGAAATAATTTTCCTAAACGAAAAAAGTTATTATATGTCTATTGTAAAAGTGGATTAGAGAAATTTCTAAATCCACTTTTTTTGCCTTTTTTACAGAAAATCCATGAATTTTTAGTTGGTATATAGTAGGAGCACCTTGATAATTTCATAAAGTAAATTTAATTCTGTCAAGAATAATAGCAGTGATCCATCAATTTCCAGGTGGAAGATTTAAAACATGAGGGACATAAGGAGAATGAAAATGATTAAAATAGCAGTTATCATTTTAGGTATTATAACAATCAGTATGATTGCTTGCATCTTATGTACGTCTGTTATAGCAGGCAAGAGAGCAGATGAAAGTATAGAAAGATATTTTAAGGAACAGAAGAGAGGGTAGAATTATATGAGAAAATCGGGTGTGGTATCAAAAGATGTAAAAGGAAAAGATAATGAAGTTTACCATGATATTATATCGCTATTTAAAATATACAGATCTGTCAATTGGAAAATGCAGATTAAAATCAATCAAGTAAAGCAATGCTTTCATACAGAATATGGCACCGATGTAGATGAATTTTTAGATAGTGTTTACCAGGCAGGAATGGATATCAATCTGGATATGGAAGATATGAGGGAGAGAATCGAATCTATCAATCAGGCGAATAAGTATCTGAAACTGATTGATGAGGCAGTAGAGTTAATGCGGAAATATCACCCACAAGGGGAAAAGTATTATTGGGTACTTTATTATACCTACATGTCTGCTTATAGGGCAGAGAATACAGATGAAATTCTGGATAAATTAGAACCGCATTTTCCACGGATACCAAGAATACACAGAGCCACTTATTTTAGATGGAGGGACAAAGCTTTTGAGGCAGTCAGTAACATCTTGTGGGGATATGAAGCAAAAAATCAGCAAATATTGAAACAGATAAACCAGAATTATTAGGAATAAGTAAAATAGCCAAAATGGCTGGAAAGGAGAAATATGGGATTTGTTATGAGTATAGATACAGGCAATAAAATGATGAAAACCAACCATTTTATTTTTCATTCGGGAATAAAAAGGAAGGAACAAAAAATCCTTCCTGGAGAAGAAGGAATTTTTTTTAAAGGGATCAACTATTTGGAAAGCAATCAGAGGATTTCCTATTTGGAAGATAAAACCATTGATGACAGGTATTATATTTTGACATTACTCGGAGTAGCCAAGGAACTGGAAAAAGAAGGAATAGAAACTGGTATTTATGAAGGGGGAACCATTCCGATCCAGTTATTAGTTGGACTTCCGCCGGGGGATTACGGAAAACAGATCCGAAAATTCCGGGAATATTTTTGGCGGCAAGGAAAAGCCGTTTATTTTTCCTATAAAGGAAAACCATACAGAATACGCTATGAGAGCGTAAATGTATATATGCAGGGATATTCTGCGTACATTTTGGTAGCAAATCAGCTCTATTTACAAGAACAGCCAAAGGTTCTGCTGATAGATATTGGGGGATTTACAGTAGATTATCTGTTAGTCCGGTATGGAGTAGTAGACAGAACAAGAATTGATTCCCTTCCGGAAGGGATTATTATGCTCTATAAAAGAATTATGGTAGGAATAAGGCAGCGCTTTAATCTTTATCTGGAAGAAGCAGATATCGATAATATTCTTTTTAAAAGGAAAACACCGTATTCAGAACTAGTTGTTCGAAGAACGTTTGAAATTGCTGCAGAATATATGAGTGATTTATTAGGTTCTTTTTTAGAATTTGGTATTGATTTCCGAACAACAGTGACTGTTTTTGTGGGAGGTGGAACGGTTCTTTTAAAGGATATTATTGATGAAGTTTGGAAAAGATATCATTCAACATATTATGTTGTTGATGATCCAAGAGCAAATGTAAAAGGCTTTATCAAACAATATATGGCAGAAAAAGCGGGATATTAAGGGGAGGACGTATGGCAAAACAAAATCCGTACAGATTTTCCTTGGGATTTGATGAAGAGGACCCGGATCATCAGGAAGTTGCAAGAATACTAAACCAGTTAGGGCATAGAAAAGCAAAGTTTGTTGTAAAGGCGGTTCTTGCATATCATCAAAACATAGAAGGGAAATTTTCAAAAGAGCAGGCGGTGATAGACAAGAAGCTGGATATACCAAAGAAAAACAGAGTCGTACAATTACAAGATGAATTTCTTCCAACACTGCAAGAGGAGGATATTCTCATGATACAGAAAAATAAAGAATTACTTCAGGAAATGGAGAAAGAGGAATTAGAGGAAAATAAAAGTTCCTATAAAGAAGAACTTTAGAAAGAGAGGAAAAATGCGGAATAGAGTAGAGTATATTTTAGGAGGAATGACAATTTTACAAGGACTGCTTGTGGGGATGGCATGGAATGGAAAGAAATGGGCATTTCTGCTGTTGACATTATTTTTACTTTTGCAGGAAATGGTTCTTATTCTTCTTTTAGTGAGAAAGAGATATCAAAAAAAGTTTTGCCCGAAATGTGGAATTGAGATTATTATTTGGTATCGGATTTGTCCTAATTGTGGACACATATTCAAACCTGGATGTAAAAAAGAAGATTTAACAGAAATGATTGAAGATGCTTTGGACCAAGAGGAAATTGGAGAGTTTGATCAGTTGGAAAATTCGACAGACAGAATGGAGGAAATAGAAGAGTGCATGATTGAAAGATATATACATAATGAAAAAAATATATAAGTTTATTTATGCTGTCTTTTGATGCAAAAACATAATTAGAGTAGTAAAGGAACATTATGCTGTTAGAAGAATTCTAGCAGCTTTTTTGTAATTATTACTTAAAAGCAAGTAATAGTAACATAGAAGTAAAACTCTCCGCCTGGAAACGGATTATAGATTAAAAACAGATTTCAGGAGGAGATTTATGGATAAACAAAAACGAACTACTATAGATGAATTTAGTGCATACCTACAGAGTGCAGTAAGAAATACCACGATTAACTATATGAACGATAAAAGTAAGATTAAAGAGCATGAGATTACTTTAGAAGAGGATTTGGAAAATGTAGAAGGAAGGGGAATAGAATGGAATGAAATGATGGAAGCACACGATATTTTTTTGGGAAAGATTGATCCGGAAAAATTGTTTGCTCAGGTGACAGACAATAAACTTTTACATATACTGAAAAGTTTTTCGGCATTGCATATAAAGGTTCTCTGTCTGCGAATATTGTACGAAAAGACATTTGATGAAATAGGAATGGCTATAGGAATATCTGGAAAAAAGGCTGAAAATACCTATTACAACGTAATTAAAAAAATTCGCAGGGAATTAGGAGAAGGAAAAGATGCAGGAAAGAGAATTTGAAGAATTATTATGGAAAGCACGAAATAAGGATAAAAAAGCAGTATTTGAAATTATAGAAATGTACCGTCCTTTGTTGTTAAAATACGCAAAAAGTAATGGGAAATTTGATGAGGACTTATACCAGGAATTGGTATGTGCAGTTTTAAAAAGTATTATAAAATTTCCTATGAAAACAGAAGAACACAATAATTTGTACATTAAGTATTGATATACACAAGATATTGTGATATGATGATTGTGTAGTTATTTATGATATCAGTATAGACTGACATCACAAAGGTATAGTCCTATTTTAAATAGGAGAAAATTTAGGATAGGGATATATCCACAAGAAAAAGAATGGCATTGATTGTTATTGGACAGTCAGTGCCTTTTTTATGTTGAAAAGGAGGAACAAGGATGGTAAAAAGCAAGAAAATCAAAAAAATGATATGGACGCATGGCTGGGTGGTATTTCCAGTTATTACGGGTAGACCACTACACTATTACTGGAAAGGTAACAAATTCCAAACAGAAGTAGTTAAAAAAATTATTGCTTTGGATGCAAATCATATTGTAGTAGAAGGAGAAGAAAAGACCTATTATATACAGTTTTTTGTAGATGAAGCAGAAAGTTTAAAAGCAGCAGCGTAGAAAAAGGGCAGGATCAAGAAGGGGATTAAAATTCTTGTTCCTGCTTTTTCAAAAGAATAAGAAGAGGTGAATAGAATGAGTTGGATATGTTTTCATATAGAAAATGAAAGATTATTAAAAGCTGCAGTTTCAGAAGAAATAAGAGTAGAGTGTGATAAACTTTTCAGGCAAAGGGGATACGAAGAAAGAGGAAGATGGATACCGGAGAAAGAAGTAATTTTGTCTTATATTGTAGAAGGGGTATATTATGCTGCAGTCAGGACAACGGACCGATTTGGTAAAAGTTTTGTATACGCAGCAGTTTTGCCACTTTGCATCCAGAAAGGAATGTATTACAATCTGTTATGCAATGAGCAATATGAAGGGGAACTACCGCAGGAATGTCAGTGCCCAATGGAAATTTTATTACTGCTAAGTTCTACGGATTCTGTTCTCGCTCAAAAATGGAGAAATAACTGTTGGAATTATCATAAGAAAGAACATTATCAGGAATATAAAACGAATGTAAGGAAACAATCATCAGGATATAGAAAAAAAGAAAATTATAAAAGGGATTTTAGGAGAAAGATAACAACGCAGTCATGGTATAAAGCGGCAAATGTATAAGTACCTAATAGAAATAGAAGACTAATCAATTTATTAAAAAAGGGGTACACAGAGTCGGAGCAATGAGGAAATGCTCTCGAATTTCTGGTACTCCTTTTTTTGTGTGTTACATTTTGAACTGGAAATGTAATTACCATAATTATACTATTTCATAGTTCAAAATTAGAGTTCACAAATACACTGGATTTTATATTTATTAAATAGTTGATACAATCTAAATGAACCACTCTTTTTCTATGTAAAATTATTGAGATCCTATAAAATTTGTTTATTGTAAGCCAGGTTCATTGCCAGGTTCATCACCACTTATATCTGCACTTGGACACCAGACAAGTGTATATTTATCATCATGACCGGTTGTGTTGCAATTTGTGCATCTCCAATAGGTTGTTGTTTTTACTTGGCAATATCCAGGGTGTGTTTTTCCGTGGATGCGTGTAGTGTCTGGTGTTCCATTGTTGACGATATTGGTGTGATGGCCAGATGAACATCCTCCTGCTTTTAAGTCAGATGAGCTTGGCTGATATTCAAATGTTACTAATCCAGCCTGTGTAATTGTGCCGTCTGGATTTTTCTCATTAATAATTTTTTGATTTGTAATCACTTCGTTGCATTCATTCTCTTTGGCAGTGTCGGTGTCACTAGCATAAACTGAAAAAGGAATTACACCTAAAGCTGTGACTGTTAATAATAATGTGAGTATTTTTTTCTTCATTATGATACCTCCTAAATAGTTTATTTTAGATTTCAGTATTAAAATATCACAGGTTTGTAAAAACTAGATTCTTTATTCTATTAAAATATTGTTAAATGGATTTTTTGGAATAGATTTTTCAAAAATGTCATTACGATACTTACTGTGTATATGTTTTTATAAGTGATACAAAAATAAGACTGGTTTCCTATAACATTGCGACCTCTCTGAAATTGACATCGGATTCTTAAAGTTTTACAATGATAACGTAAAGTTTTGTGCATGTGAGTATCTACATGGAGGGCCGCAAAACTGAATAATCAGGGAAAAAAGCAATCAGAAATGGTTGCTTTTTTTGTTGCCCTGAAATAAAGAGGAAGGGAGGATGATGTTTGTTTCATAAAAAATTACAAGTGCATATCGTAGAGAAATTGAGGAAACCACAGTTTAAAATGAAGACTGCCTGGATTCCTCAATTTATGTTTATGGGATTTTTCATGATTACCATGCTGCGTGGTTTACACAGCCAGTATATGCTGCGGACATCTTTTCTATGGCAAAAGACGCTATGCAGAAAGTGTATAACGATGTAGTAGGAATTGCTACTGTTGCAGCAGTTGTGTGTTCAGCAGTGTGTTTATTTTTGATGAATTTTTCAAAAAGCGGAAAAACAGTGGATGAGTCAAGAACGTGGCTGAAACGCATTGTCATTTGTTGGGCAGTGTTAATGGTACTTGGAGCGATTGTAAACTACATGGAAGTTCTCGTTCCACAGCAGAACTTTACTGGTTAAAAAACACAATATACCGGAGCCTCCCGGGAAAAGGAGGTTGATGAAGTTAGTTGGGCTGGTTATTAGAATTATTGATTGAAGGAATCCGGGAAATTTGTTCACAGTTTTTAGTAGACATGATGGACCTCATTACCGGAATGTTCACAGATTTACTATCCTGCAATTTGAGTTTATTTGAAGACTTATTTACAGTAGTAAAAGATTTGTATAAAAATGCTATTCTTCCTATGGGGATTGCAATCCTATTGCTGATTTTAATCTGGCAGTTATTCAAAACCATGTTTGGAAGAGGCGGTGTTGCAGCGGAAGATCCGGTGGAGTTGGTCTGCAGGAGCTTTTTATGTTTATTTATGTTGCTCTTTGCCAGACCAGTAGCAAATTATATTTTGGAAGTGGCTGGTACTCCTTATCAGTGGGTAGCAGGAACAGAAATTGAAGTAAAAAGTTTTTCTGATTTTGTATCTTCTCTGGATCAGGCATCGGCAAGTCTTGGAATTGATGGATTGAGCATTTCCATACTATTACTGATTATGCAGTTTGTCGTTGCATGGAATTACTTTAAAATGCTGTTTATCATTGCAGAACGGTATGTTCTGTTGGGCGTTTTTTCCTATACTGCACCTTTGGCATTTTCGACAGGTGGCTCTAAGGCAACGAATAATGTATTAGCATCCTGGAGCAAGATGTTTGGTGGACAAGTTGTTTTAATCATTATGAATGCGTGGTGTATGAAAATGTTTTTAAGCGGGTATGGAAATTTGACCGCAAGCCACTATGGTTTTACAAAGTTTTTTATTGCAACCTTATGTTTGATTGGATTTTCAAAAGTGTGCTTTAAAATGGATTCTTATATGGCTTCACTTGGAATTAATCTTGGAAGAATGTCGAATGGAATGGGCGCTTTTGGGTTAATGATGGCAGCCAGCAGATTATTCTCATTCGGACATAGCAGTCATAGTACAACTGAGAGTATGGAAAATGGAGAACATACAGGAAATAGTGAAGCAATGGGAACTTCTTCCGGAATGGGAGATGGTGCAGGGCCAATACCAATGAGTACTGGAAATCCTATGGATATGGAAGAAATGGGAGAAGATTACGTATCAGGAAATCCGTTGGAAGAGGGGTATGCGGACAATGCAGATGATGGTAAAACAGCAGACACAGTTTCAGATCAGGAAAATATTCTGGACGAAATGGGAATTACTTCACAGCAAGAAGATATGAAAAATCCAGAAGCTAGTACAGAAAATTATGGACTTGGAGAAGGCGGTGAATTGGTAAAAGGAGAAGAAATTGAACCTACACAGGAACAAGGAAATCTTTCTGACCTGAAGGAAAATTCGGTATCAGAAGTTCCTGCTATGGAAGCAGAAAATACTGGAAGCAGTTATGCAGAAGGTATGTTGGATACAGATAGTATTCCAGTAGAATCTGAAAATGGACAAGAGGTACTGACAGAAGCAGATGGAGCTTTAGATTATCCAAGGGAAGAGGAAACAGCTACATCCGTTGGTATGGATCTGGATGGTGGAACCATTGGTGAAAGTGAAATGGATTTGGAAGGGGTCACAAGCGGCAGTGCTGGAAGGGAATATTCTGCACAGGAAGTTTCAGGCGGAATGGAGACTTCTGGATCTGGCATTTTAAACGAAATTGGAGAAAGTGGTGTTTCGACTTCTAAAGGAGAGTCCGTAATTCCAAAGTTTTCAGAGGAAACAAGGGAACATCCAACAGGTGATTATCTCTCCAGTCAAAATGAGTTTGGACAAGGGGCAGAAAGAAGAATTTCAGATGTTCCGACAACAGGGGAAATGGAAACTAGCGATGTTTTAGGACGAGAGATGCTGATACAAGGACAGAATTTAAGAGAAAGTGTTCTCCCAAACGAGGCAGAAAGAAGTTTGAAACTAGAAGATGGGATTCCAGAAATTCCAAAATCCAGACGTGAATTGCGACAGGGATATGATGAGCGTAAAGACTGGTAGGGAGGTGTAAAATGGCAGAAGAAAGGCATGATACATCACCTCTTGACAATACAGCCAATGCTGCTATCCAGACAGCAAAAACAGCAAAGCAGGCAAAACAGGTTGCAGATGGCATAAAAAATGCAAAAAATGCAGCAAAAGGTGCTCAGGCAGCTTACTCTACGGCAACAGCGGCAGGAGGCAGTGTGGCTGGAAGTACCATTGGAACAGCAATTGCAGGACCTCTTGGAACGGTTGTTGGATTTTTAGTGACAAATAAGACGTTCCAAAAAGTAGTTGCAGCAATTATGGCGGCAATTTTACTGTTCCTATTCATCATTGTGAATTTCATTGGTATTCTGTTTTCCTATCTTGGATTTATGGATGCTAATTCTTTTGCAAATGAAGCGCAGTCAAAAGAACTTGCAGCAATAAGAAGCAGGATTGAACAGGTGCTGGAAGTAGAAGCATACCAAACAGAGCTGCTATCTATTATTTCTCAGGAACATGATATGAAGCTGCAGGAAATACAGGCAGATTATCAGGCAAATTATAGAGAACATAAATTGACAATCGTAGATGAATATGAGACAAGATTAAAAGATAACCTATCTTATTATGTGGGGATTTTACTGATGCAAAAGTGGGACAGCACCACGCGAAAATCTTTTCTCGGATATTCTGGTGGTCTGGACATGAACTTGGATACAGATTTGAGCAGTCCATATGATGCCTTTTTTGAGGAAGCGGCAAATACCTATAATGTACCGGTAGCACTTTTGATTGCAATGGGGAAAGTAGAGTCAAACTTTGATCCTAATGTAGTATCTGGTGCAGGTGCAATTGGCATTATGCAGTTAATGCTGGAACTGCTGCTTCACTGGGAGTAACAGATCCGTATGATCCTAGACAGAATATCATGGGGGGAGCCAAATACGTTGCAGAGCTTATGGAAATGTTTCAGGGATATGAAAATGCTTTGGAATTGGTTATTGCTGGATATAATGCAGGTCCGCAGGCAGTCATCAATGCCGGATATCAGATTCCACCGTATACAGAAACCCAGAACCATGTAAAAAAGGTAATGGGATATATTCAAATACTGGAACAGCCCAGTGGAACGGGAAGTTCCTCTGATACCGAAGGGAGTCCAGAGGAATTGGAAAAGTCATACCAACTGTTAAAAAATGCGGTGACAGAATATGTGCCGCAATTCTTTTCATGGTCTGTAAGCAATACGGGAGAGCAGTCATCTGTAAAAACAGTCTATTATGTGATAACAGAAGCTGGAAAGACAGAGATTACAAAAGAAACTTATCTGACTTTAAAGGAAAGTGGACAGAATGTGCAGATGGAAGAGCAAGAAGTAGGTGAAAAAACGGTGGAATATACATTGGCTTTACTATTGAGTTCACAGTTATCTCAAAACGGAAACAAGTATGAGTATAAGTATGTACTGGATCAGGGGACATTTGAGTTGGTTTTACGGGTTCTTCAGATTATGCAGGATGGAGTTGATGCGCTAAAGGAAGCAATATTTTCCCTATTTTCATGGACGGATTTTGTGACAGGAGGTGGGGTTGATGATTCATTGATTGGAAATATTGATGTTACCGGAGATAAAATCCGATATGATACGGTTGAAAACTGTGTGAAAGAAGTCACTTATTTTAATCAGACAGAAGAACCGTGGGCAAGCCTTCCTTATGGAACAAGCAATGTTGGTGCTGCCGGGTGCGGACCAACTTCTCTGGCGATTGTAATTTCCACTTTTACTGGCCAGAATGTAACACCGGAAATCACGAAAACTTTTGCAGAGCAAAATGGAGAATATGTACCCAATGTAGGCACCAGTCATTCTTTTGTGAAAAATGCGGCAACTCACTGGGGATTGACTTGTGAACGGGTAGGAAAAGACCGTATGGATTATGTGGTGGAATCCTTAAAAGAAGGAAAACTGGTTGTTGAAATCTGTGAAGCTTATACGATTACCGGAGGAAGTAGTGGACACTTTATTGTACTTACCGGAGTGACCACAGATGGACATATCACGATTGCTGATTGTGCAAGCAGAGAAAGAACTGGAAAACTTTATAGCGTAGAAACCATAAAAAGTTATGGAAGGGATTTGTCGGAAGGAGCTTTTTGGATTATTGGAAAGTAGGAACAAAATGAGTAAAAGAATTGTTTTTGTGCTTATATGTACAATTTTTTGGATGATGTTTTCTGTTCCGGTCATGGCGGCATCTATAGTGGAACTTCCCGTTATCACCAAATGGGAAAATGGAAACGGTTATGATGAAAAAGGAAATCGTCTGGAAGATACATGGGCGTATGATTCTGTCCATGAAGCAGGAAGATATGTCCTGTTTGGGAAGAATGGAGAAGTGTTAAAAAAATCAGAGGATTGGAAAAAGAAAGAGCAAATAAGTGAAAACTTTACAGTGACAAACCAAAATACGGGAATCTTGGCAATACGTGCGGAAGTATATGAGGAATTTTCAGGAACCGTGAAGGGGAGTGTAAAGGAGAAAAGCGGAATAGAATATTTGTTTGAACTGTGTGAAGCCAATCAGTATAGTACAAACTTAGAACTGGCACCTGGAGATTATCACTTATCTGTAGATGCAGTGGAGAAGGAGCGTCTGTATAGAGTACTATATGACGAAGCGAAATTTAGTATGCAAGAAGCAGAAGTAAAAATTGAAAACCTTCAGGTAACAGGGGAATGTATTGGAATGGCAACAGACACAGAAGATATGCGATCATCTGCAAATGCGCCACAGACAGAAAAAATGGAAACCGATGGAGTTTCAGAAGAGCTGTTAAAGACTATAGGAAAACTTATTATTCCTGTAGTGATTATTTCCCTTGGGGGATATCTGTTTGTGCGGAAGAAAAAGCAACCATATACATAGGAGGCAGAAAATGTCAGAACGAGAAAAAGTAGATACATATACCATACCGCCTAATTTTGCGGAATCAGGAAAATGGTTTTCCGGAAGAGTAAGTGCGGGGAATGTAGTTGAAGCGGCAGTGATGTCGCTTATTTTATTAAAAATTTTGCTGCAAGTACCGGTGGATGGCAGAACCAAAATTTATCTGGGAATTATATTTATTCTTCCAGTTGTCATTTTTGCTGTGATAGGTGTGCAGGGAGAACGATTGACAGCCTATTTGTTTCATATTTTATGTTTTTTAAAAAATAGAAGAGTTCTTACAACACCAAGCGGGAGGTATCAGTTGGAGAGAAAACGGCGGATAGAAAGAAGAGAGCATAAACGCCGTAAGAAAGGAGGAGATAATCATCAGTCAGGAAATAAAGGAACTGGAAGAACGGTTAAAAGAGGCAAAAAAGGAAGAAAAACGTCAGCAAAAAGAAAGAAAATTTTGGAGTCGGAACAAAAGAAAGCTGAAAGGCGGCAGTTATTGGAAGAGGAAAGGATACGAAAACAGCAGAAGAAAGAAGAACATCAACTGCAAAAGCAGCTTAATCAAGCAGAGTATCCGAGAAAACCAGTAAGAGAAAATACGCAGTCAGAGATACGGAGAAAGAAAAAATCAGAAGAGTTAGAAGAAAAACAGGATTTTCTTCCAGTTACATGGGCATCCTCTTATCTTCCGATTGAGAAAATAAAAGATGGGATTATTTATACAGCAGATCACCGGTATGTGAAAATTGTAGAAGTCCTGCCGATTAACTTTCTGCTCCGTTCTCCAAGCGAACAGAGAAACGTTGTATTTTCTTTTTTGAGTTATTTAAAGATTGCACCAGTCAAGCTGCAGTTTAAAGTTATTTCCAAAAAGGCCGATATTTCGGAATATTTGGAAAAAATACAGCAGGAGATTGAGGCAGAAGAAGACGAACAGTGCAGGGTCCTTCAAGAAGATTATGCACGTCTCATCCGTTCTATAGGTACCAAAGAAGCGATTACAAGACGATTCTTTCTGATTTTTGAGTTTCAGTCTTATGATGGGAACCGTAAACCAAAAGAAAAAGAAGTGTACCATTATATGCGGACAACAGTGCAGACTGCAAAAAAATATCTGGCGATATGTGGCAATGTAGTATTAGAACACGAAAACGAGTCCCGCTTTTGTGTAGAATTGTTTTATCAGTTGCTGAATAGAAGGACAAGTGTAACCGTTCCTTTTTCAGAACGGATAAAATTGGTTACCCAGTGGTATCAGGAGGAGAATGGAAAAGAGAGTCTTCCCCATATTCCTGTAACCGAATTATTTGCCCCAAAGACATTGAATTTTAAGCACAGGAACTGTGTGGTATTTGATGGGGTATATCATACCTATTTGTATATTCCTTCTGGAAAATACCGGATGCGAGTTCCGGCAGGCTGGATTTCTCTGATTATCAATGCGGGCGAAGGAATTGATGTTGATGTGTTTTTCTTTAAGCAGGATAAAGGAAAAAGTGTGGAGCGTATTGGACGAAGGATACGTCTGAATCGCTCAAGATTAAAAGAAACTTATGACACCAATAGCGATTTTGATGATCTGTCAGAGTCTATACGTGCCGGTTTTTACCTAAAAAAAGGGCTAAGTGGAAATGAAGAACTATATTACATGTCTATGCTGATTACCATTACCGGTTATACAGAAAAGGAAGTGGAGTGGCGTGCGAGGGAAATGGCAAAACTGTTAAATTCACAGGATATCGGAACTGCAAAATGTACATTCTCTGAAGAAAAGGCATTTTTATCGTCCCTTCCACTTTTGAATCTGGACAAAAACTTATACCAGAAATCAAAACGAAATGTTCTGACTTCCGGTGTTGCAGCGTGTTATCCTTTTGTAAGTTATGAAATGTCAGATCGGGACGGGATATTAATGGGAGTGAATAAAGCCAACAATTCCCTTGTAATCGTTGATATTTTTAACAGTGAAATTTACAAAAATGCGAATATTGCGATTCTGGGAACCAGTGGTGCCGGAAAAACATTTTGCCTGCAGCTTATGGCTTTGAGAATGCGTAGGAAAAATATTCAGGTATTTATTATTGCACCGGAAAAAGGACATGAACTAGCAAGGGCATGTAAAAATATAGGTGGGGCATATTTGAAGATTGCCCCAGGTTCCCAATATGGAATCAATATCATGGAGATACGGCCAAGTGATCAAAGTGCAAGGGTAATTTTAGACGGACAGGCTTCAGAGCGTTCAGAACTTGCTATGAAGATTCAGAGCCTGCATATTTTCTTTACTATTTTAATTCCGGATATTACCCATGAAGAGCGTCAGCTCTTGGATGAGGCGTTTATCATTACATATCAGAAGAAAGGGATTACTCATGATAATGCAAGCTTGTGGAATCAGGAACAACCAGGAAAGTATAAAGAAATGCCAATTTTGGGAGATCTTTATCAGGTGCTTTTGGAAAAAGAAGAAACCAGACGTATGGCAAATATTTTAAACCGGCTGGTAAATGGTTCTTCTTCGAACTTTAATCATCAGACAAATATAGATTCTGATAACAAATATATGATACTGGATATTTCAGAAATGCAGAGCGACTTGGGACTTGCTACCTTTACGGCCTTGGATTTTGTATGGTCAAAAGCAAAAGAAGACCGTACAAAAGAAAAGGCTATTTTTATTGATGAATGTTGGGCACTTTTATCAACAAACGAATTGACGGCAAATTATATTCTTGAAATTTTTAAGACGATACGTGGGTATGGAGGCGCTGCGGTATGTGCCAGTCAGGATTTGGAAGACTTTTTCTCTTTAAAAGGCGGAAAGTATGGAAAAGGTGTCTTAAACAACACAAAGACAAAGATTATTCTGAATCTGGAGCATAAGGAGGCAGAAGTCGTAAAAAAGGAATTGGATTTGTCTGAAGCAGAGATGCTTGCTATTACCCGATTTGAGAGAGGAAATGCACTGATTTCCACTAATAATAACAACTTGTTAGTAGAATTTAAGGCAAGCCGGTTAGAAAAAGATTTGATTACAACAGACCGGAAAGACTTAAAGGAACTTAAGGAACGGTTGGAGAAGTACGGGGAAACAGCCTATGAGAAAGGGGGAATGTCCAAATGATTGTAGAGGTATCGTAACCATAAAATGCGTATAGATTACGCAATCAGAAATTCAGGTTGATAGAATACGTAATTTATACGCAATCCTAAAATGGAAAGGAGAAAAATTTTGGAACATGTAACAAATCAAAAACAGGTAGAACGTCAGATACTGGAACTTGTTAAAACTTATAATGTCTTATATAAAAGGCAGATTTATGCTTTTTTTGCAGTAGATGGAAAAGAGAAATTTGTAGGAAAAGCACTGCACACGTTATTGAAAGAACATTTGATTTATATAAACGAAGTCACAAAAACGGTATCCCAACATGAAGATGCCTATCAGTTGCGGGAAAAAGGCACATTAAAAGCATTCTGGGTTCTTCTTTCTTTGATGGAACAGAAAAAAATCGAACGACATTTCTTGGCAGAAAAGGAAGAGTATCCAATTCGTATTATATTTGTGGGGAATGCGGAAATTTACGATATTCTTTATATATCGGAAGCTGAGATCCAACTGGTAAATCAGTTGTTTTCCAGACAGAAACTGGACGGGTGTGGACATGTTGTTATTGTGGAAAATCCGGAGGAAATCCCACAGATAGAAATCCCAAATGTGATAGGTTTTTGTACGGTGCAGGAAGAAGAAGGAGGGGTGGAATATTATAGGAGGGAATAGCGAAAAAGAAGGAATACAAAGACTAAAAGAACAATTGGACGAGGGACAGAAAACGGCAGGATATGTGGAATCCATGCTTGCAGAAGCACGCAATCTATTACAGGCGTATGCCAGGAAGTGCGTCAATATTCATTTTGAGAACTTGAATGATATGGTGCTGGAAGCCGCAAAGAGCTCTGAAATCCTGACAGAAAAGATGCGGAATCTTGTTCTCCAGATGACACTTGATAAGAGAAAATATGAGCAATACCAATCGGATCTGGTATTGATACATGGGATTGAGATTGCGTATGAAGAGAATATTCTAAGTATTTCCCTTCCAGCACTGATACCGCACCGGAAAACAGAGTATACAAATTACATTTATAAACCGTTGTATACAGCTTTTCAACACTGGTGTATCGAACGGGCGGAACAGAATAAAGAGATACCGGAATACAGAGCATGTACCGTCTGCTTTTCTCATATTTATGATTGTAAACGCCCGATATATAGGGTACGAGATCATGACAATATTGAAGAGAAGCATGTGTTAGATGTGATATCTAATTTCTTCCTGACATCGGATAGTGGATGTTATACAAATGTGTATCACGAAACACGGTTGGAAGATGTGGAACGCACAATGATTTATCTGTTGACACCGGAAAAATTTCCGTTGTGGCTTTACGAAAAACAGCAAAATTTGGTATCGAAAAATTGACAGAGAACACATACTGAAATTTCGATAAGATAATATGACGGGTTTTTCCGTAAATTAAAGCAAAAGGAAGTGGAAAAGGCAGGTGGGAAATACCCAGGTATGAGAAGGATAGGGTACAGAGATGGATAAATGGGAGACATTGGAAAGAAAGGAAAAAAAGGGCGATATACTCCTGAAAATGATTGCAATTTCAGGAGAGATGCCGGCGAATTTGCCGGAGAAAATTGTGGGTTCTAAATCCTATACAGCCAGTCTGATTACCGACTTAAAGAAAAAAGGATATCTTCTTTTACGGTATAGAGAAGGACTGCGTGGATATGTTCTGGGAAAGAAAGGGAAAAATTATCTTTTGCAGGATTATCGTCAAGAGGTTGGAAGTTATCTTATAGGGGCAAGCGAGACAAACCATGTGAAATCAGAACTGGAAAAGCGGTTACGCCTGCACCGCATGAGTCAGATATGGGGGTACTTTTTTATGCATGGGAACCTGATTTTTGCAACAGAGAAGCCTAAGATTTTTACACAGGATTGTTACGGGAAAACATCTTTGGGGACCTATTATGGGAGTCAGGAATTAAAGCAGGGGACGGATCAGGTTAAGGGTTCCAGAGCCTGTGGCCTCTACATGAAAAATGAGGAAGTTTTTGTGGTTTACAACAGTATGGGGAATCTGATGAAATGGTCAAAGAAAATGGAAACAGCTATGCGGTGTTGGGTAGAACGCAATTTGCTGAAGACAGGAATTACATGGCAAGGAAAAGCCATTTTGTTCGGAGACTCCATGAATTTATTGAGAAAGATACTCCTTAGCAGTGGTGGTGTGAAACAGGAGCTGTTCCAGACGGATGATGTGTATGAACAATATTATTTTGTCCCGCAAGACAAGGAGGGGGCTTATCTTCAAATAGAGCTGCTTACAGATAAGGAGAGAAGTCATGCCTTTTCCACTTTTTTAGAGACCATACTAGACGAAGTGGAAAGAAACGAGTTCCCGATTTATGCGGGGCTGAAAAAGGGAATTCCTGTTTATTTTGTATATGAACTGGAACTGAGAAAACTTCAAATGGTCAAACAGGATATGGAAAGACGCGGAAGGGGTATGGCAGTATGCTTTGATTATCAACAGGAACTGCTAAAAGATTATTATGGAGAGGGGGTGGAGATAATGGTACTGGATTGTGAAAAGGTAAAGCAGTATCTGTTGGCTATGGAGGCGTAGGCAGGTATGGTTTCTATGGAAGCACTATAGGAGGTGACGGAGACCATGCAGGATCAATTTCGGACTGGAAGTGTGACTGTGGATAGAATGAGCCGCCTACATATTTCAGGAAATATCATACCGGTTACTTGGTATAAAACCATTCGAAAATCAACAGGAAAGCCCAACTTAAATGCAATCATCATTTTGGCGGATATTGTATATTGGTACCGTCCGACAGAAGTGCGTGATGAAATGACAGGAGAACTTGTAGGATTGAAAAAGAAATTCCATGCAGATCTTTTGCAGCGAAGTTATCAGCAGATTGCAGACCAGTTTGGGATTACGAAAAGAGATGCAACAAATGCGGTAGTAGAACTGGAAAAAATGAAAGTGATCAGACGTGTTTTTCGGACACTTCATGTAAATGGCAGCAAGTGCCAAATGTATTGTTTTTAGATTTGAACGTGGACATATTGGAAGCCCTTACCTATCCTGATCACGAGCAGGGGTATCACTTAAATGGGGGATACCCCTCCTGAAAAAGGAGACAGGTATCACGGATACCGGGGGAATGGAGTCTCCATTTTGGGAGAGAGAGGTATCCTATATCGGTGAGACAAATACAGAGAATACAAACAGAAAATTCAGTACAGAGAGTTCCTCTTTGTTTCAAATCGAAAAGGAAGTCAGGGAACAGATTTCTTATGGGGCTTTAAAACATGATAATCCCTATAATATGCAGATTGATGAATTGGTAGGTATCCTGGTAGATGTGAAAACCTGTTCTGCAAAAACGATTCGGGTAAATCGGGAAGACAAGCCAGCTGAGATTGTAAAAGCACAATTTCAAAAAATCGGAATGGAGCATATACAGTTTGTTTTAAATTGTATGGAGAAAAACACAACAAAAGTTACGAATATGCGGGCTATGTTGATCACTGCTCTCTATAATTCTGTAAATACGATTTCCAGTTACTATAGCAGTCTCTATAACTACCACAGATCATACGGTGTATTAGAAAAAGGAGAGGAGGAATAGAACGAAAGAGAAAAAAGAACAGGGAGACAGATGCAAGAAAATCGGTTTTGGTGTTCTGCTTGCCACATTAACTGTCTATTTTGGAGGTTTTTTAGAAAGGTTGTCTCATTCAGTTGTAGTACTAAACCCGTTTGTATGCATTTGGAGAGGCTTTACAACAGCAACAGGACTTCAAAGTTCCGTAGTAGCATTTTTATGTATGCTGCTTTTGGGTATGCTCATTATCTGGAGAGGAAAGGAAAAGGATATTTCAGAAACAGATGAACGGAACTTTGATTATTCGGTAAGGGGAACCTATGGTACAGCCGGATATATGAAGCCGGAGGAACAAAAAGAAATTTTAAACGCAGACCAGAACTTACAAGACGTTCTGGGGATTATTTTTGGAAAGGATTTAGAAAATGGAGAATACGTAAGCCTTCCGATAGATTCCAGACTGAATAGGAATCTAGCAGTCTGTGGCAGCCAGGGAAGTATGAAATCAAGAGCATTTGCAAGAAATATGGCATTGCAGTGCGTGCGTCGTGGAGAGTCCATGTATCTTACCGATCCAAAATCAGAGTTGTATGAAGATTTAGCAGGATATTTGCGGGAAGAGGGATATATTGTAAAACAGTTAAATCTGATAGACCTTGTAAACAGTGATGCCTGGGACTGTCTTGCGGAAATTGATGATGGAAGCCTGATAGATGTGTTTGTTGATGTCGTGATCCGGAACACAACTGATAAATTTGACCATTTTTATGATAACGTAGAAATGGATTTGCTGAAAGCGCTGTGCCTGTATGTATATGAAGAATATCCAGTGGGGAAAAAAACAATTTCCAGAAGCATATAAACTGCTGCTGAATAAATCGGTAGAAATGCTAGATGCTATCTTTGAACGTCTGCCGACAACACATCCGGCAAGAGGACCATATCAGCTTTTTTCAAAGGCAGAAAAAGTAAAAGGAAATGCGGTATTGGGACTTGGAACCCGTTTGCAGATTATGCAGAATAAACTGGTACAGCAGATAACCAGTCATGGGGATTTTGACCTGACACTTCCGGGAAAACAAAAGTGTGCTTATTTTTGCATTACATCAGATCAGGATTCTACATATGATGTTTTGGCAACACTGTTTACCTCATTTCTTAGCATCAAATTGGTGAGACTGGCAGATCGAATGGAAGATCGGAAACTTCCGGTTCCCATGTGCTTTATCTTAGATGAATTTCCGAACATCGGAGTGATTCCGGATTTTAAAAAGAAATTGGCAACCGCACGAAGCAGGGGAATCGGCATGAGTATTATCTTTCAGAATATCCCCCAGATGATGAACCGATATCCGGAAGGACAATGGGAAGAAATACTTGGCGGTTGTGATATGTCTTTATTTTTAGGGTGCAATGATATGACAACTGCTACTTATTACAGTTCCCGTTCTGGAGAGATTACGGTTTCCGTTGCATCTATGCGAAAAAGCTATTATACTATACGCATGACAGATTATGTGCCGGAATACGCAGAGACTTCTTCCGTAGGAAAAAGAATGCTGCTGCTTCCTGATGAAGTATTACGTTTTCCCATTGATCAGATGCTTTTGATTATCCGGGGACAGAAAGTGCTAAAACTTCGGAAAATGGATTATACGGAACATCCAGATGCAAAACATCTGAAGTTGGAAAAAACAAATGAACATATTCCGAAATGGTATCGGGAAATGGAAGCAGAAAAAAATCAGTTTCAGATATTGGAGCAGGAGAGGGAAGAGGTTGAGCGTTTTGAAAGAAAACAGGCAGAAGAAAGCAGGGAAGAACAGGAATCGGAACCTCTGACATTACAAGGGGAACCGCCGAAAAAGTCTGTAAGGAAAAATGAAAAGCAGACAACTGTATACAAAGTAGAAGATTTGTTTCAGAAAAGTACAGATGGAGGTGGAGATTAAGGCTGTATGAATATGGAGAAAAATGCACTGGTAAAATATACTTTTTTAAAATTGCTCTTAAGAGAATTTGGGATCTACGTCAGGGAAACAGAAGTAGAAAAGGCTGACTTGGCAAAACAGTGTGTGGAGATTTATGATACACCGGAAGAATTCTATGAAAAGACAAACTGGGATAAAGACAATCCAGAGCAGAGCAGTTTCCAGTATTTGGAGGAGAATCAAATCTGCCGGAGAATCCAGGGGAAAATCTGGTATTTTTCCCGTATCCGGTGGGAAGAAGGTTTAAAAAAGTTGAAAAATTGAAAAGCGATTGCAAAAATAAGAAATTGCGATAACATTGCAACACAATCGGAATTGACAGGCAAAACGGAATGTTTTATGATGATAGTGTAAATAATCAGGCACAGAAAGCAGCCAAAGGGCTGTTTTTTTGTGCCTTTTTTGATGAAGAAAAGGAGGCTGTATATGGCAGAAACGAAAACAACAATCACAGAAGAAGTAAAAAATGAAATTCCAAGAGCAGTAACACAAAATTCAATCCTGACGATTGAAGTCGATGCTTCGATTGAAAGTACACAGGAAAAAGAAGAGGCAAAATGGCATCAGTTGTTAAATGCCCAGCGAACCCGGAAAATCCTGACTGGTCCGTTAAGTGGTATTGAGAAACTGGAAAGCGGCTGGACAGTAGCAGTCACTTATTTTAATGGTTACCGGATTTTAATCCCTATGTCTGAAATGATGATTAACTTAAAAGGAGACGGAAGGGAAAATGCGGATACATTGAACCGCCAGGTAAGGATTGCTAATAATATGCTTGGGGCAGATATTGATTTTATTATCAAAGATTTAGATGAGGCTTCCAGAAGCGTAGTGGCATCCCGAAAAGATGCGATGCTGCGGAAACGACAGATTTTCTATTTTACAGAAAATGAAGAGGAGCAGCCAATGGTTTATCCTGGAAGGATTGTGGAGGCCAGAGTCATTGCTGTAGCACCAAAGGCAGTCCGTCTGGAAGTGTTTGGTGTAGAGTGCTCTGTGCGTGCAAGAGACATGGCATGGGAATGGATGCCAGATGCAACAGAAAAATTTCAGGTGGGAGATTTAGTGCTGGTCTGCGTTAACAAAATAGAAATGCCTGATGCTGAGAATATGACAGTAGCCGTAGATGCGAAGGGAGCAACGGAAAATACCAATAAGGACAACTTAAAGAAATGCCACCGCCAGGGAAAATATTCCGGTATCGTGGTTGATGTTTATAAGGGAACGTACTTTATCCGTTTAGATCTTGGAGTAAATGCTATTTCCCATGAGTGCAACATGGCTTCCCTTCCAGGAAAACGAGATAAAATTGGTTTTGTTGTAACACGAATCAATGAAACTTCTGAGGTGGCAGAGGGAATCATTACAAGGCTGATTAAAAAATATTCTTAAAAATAAAAAATTTGGAAAACCTATTGAACCGTGAAAGCCAAATTTTTTATAATGCATGATATAGACTAAAGCAGAAAGGGGAAATTCGATGAAGAAAAAGAAAAATAGAAAGCAACTTCCAGAGGTAATCTGCCCATATTGTGGGAAAAAGGCAGTTTTAAGACCAGCTTCCTATCTATATGGAGAAAAGAGAATTTTCACCCCGGAAACAATGTTTTATGTGTGTAGTGGTTATCCGGACTGCAATGCTTATGTTTCAGCGAACCAGAAAAACCACAGACCGCTTGGAATTATGGCGGATGGGGAACTTCGAAACCTTCGGATACAGACACATCGTGCATTAAGAGAAATTTGGACACAGGGATATATGACAAAAAACAGTACATATCATTGGCTGAGTGGAAAACTGGCACTTCCGGAAAAGGAGACACATGTTGCCATGTTTAGTACTTATCGTTGTAGGGAAACCATACGCTTAGCCAATGAATTGTTAGAAGAGAGAAAAGAGATGGAAAAAAAGAAACAAAAAGGAAAGCCGAAAGGAGAAACAAAAGCGCATGATAATGAAAGCCACGGAACACGATATGTATCGGCTTCTGGATTATAAAGAGAAATGTCTGATAAGGGCGGGAAGCTGTTTTGGAATTTCCGGACTTCTGGGATTTTTCCTGCTTTTTAACCATTGCTTTTGGGAGAGTATCTGTGTATTCCTGATTTTAGCAAGTTGGGGATTCTATTTGGTAAAAGAAGCACTGAAAGCAAATGGAAGGATTATGCAGACGAAAGGCTGTTATATGAAATTAGAAGAGGATTGTCTGGTAATTCGTCAGCCATACAAAAATGAGCATTATGAAGTCTGCCGGATTTTTTACAGAGAAATGGAAAAAATCGTAGAGGGAAGCCGCAGGGGGATCCCGGAATTTTATATTGTAATCCGAAAAATGAAAGAGACAGAACAGACGAGTTTTATCCTGCTTGATAAGAAGGAAAGGAAAACACTTGTTTTTCAGGTGCGCTCTTTTGGGTATGACAAAGAAGCGTTCCGAAAATTCTATCTAAAGCTGCGGTGGCTGGTTCCTGGAAAAGTACGGATTATTGGAACAAAAAAACAGACTGTATGGAAACAGAAAGCAAAGAAACATTGGGTCGGGCCGGCATTTGCCGGCTTTCTTTTTTATCTTATACCAAAAGCAGTTCTGTGTCTGCTTTTGTAGTTCCAAAGGTAAGAAAGAGAAATGGAGATGGACATGAAAAAAAGGTGGAGGAAGCAGTGGGAAAGCATGACACAATATATGATCAAAAATTTAGATGGAACAGAAGAAATCCCATTCTTATTTAAAGATAAAATGCTGAAAGCAGGGCTTTTGTCTTTTTTTATTGCTGTAATCGGTACATATATGGGGGTGCAATTTGAGGAAGCGAGTTTTTTGATACTTACCTGGATATTGGCAGTGTTTTCGTTTTATCAGATTTTCAAGTTTCTGAAGATTGGGAAAACAGGAGAATATGAGATTATGGAAGCACAGGTTCTTGCAGTCAAGGGAAAGCATTATCCGGGCAGAATGTATCAGATAGTTGTACAGGATAAAGACGGAAGCCGGATCCGCATTCGGATGCAAAAAGAAAAAAACCTCATGGTTGGAAAAACATACCGGTTCTATTTTGGAAAAGTGGAACGGGTGGAGGGAAAAGCTGCAAAAATAGGGGAACTTATGTATGGGGGGTTTTACGGGGCAGAAGAAATCCCACAGGAAGAACGGTGAAAAAAGTGTGGTTCGAACCCACACTCTTCCGTTCGTGCCGACATGCACGAAATAATAATAAAAAGGAGAGATGACTATGGCAGGAAAAGAAATGAAAGGAACTGTAAAATGGTTTAGTGCAAAGAGAGGATATGGCTTTCTTGTGGATGCAGATGGCATTGATTACTTTGTACATTACAGTGAGATCCAGTCGGAAGGATTTAAAACCTTGAGGAACAATATGGAAGTATCCTTTATGTTGAAGAAGATGAAAAGGGACGAAGCATTGCAAAGTGTGTTGTTCCAATCTCAGAAGAAACATCGGAAGAAGAATAAACGACTGGAAGGGGGCAGATAAAAATGCTTCTGTCCCCGGCTAAAAAATTCTGGTAAATATGTGTGGAATTGTGAAAAAACCGTATTTGCTACTAAATACATGGATAGAAAGATTGACATGTACTATATATTGTGTTAATCTTTAAGTGACTTTATTTTATATGGAAACAGCATATTGCTTTCCATAAGTCAAATTTAGTTCCGGCTATGTTTCCGGAAGAGAACTTTTAACAACCGTTTTAAACGCATAGATAGACAGACACAAAAAGACAATGGCTCTTTTTTGTGTCTTTTTTTGTGCGTGAAAGGAGGAAAACATGCAAAAAAACGGAAAGGAAGGAGAAAAGAATGTGCCAAAGGAAATATGTACAGAAGCTAAGCGAACAGCGAAAAACCAGAAAACTGTTTGAAACGCTCACTTTTTTAGAAAAGCAGATGGAAGATGAGTCTGCCGTTCGGGATGCTGACACGGTACTTGCAGATATTTTAGAGGGCGCCGATTTTGAAATTACCGGAATTGTAACTGACCTTTTAAAAACTTATCAGGCAGTAAAGACCGTGAGTCAGTGGAAACCTGTTTCGAAGTATTAACAGGGGTAACGATACAAGAGTATCTAAAAAAGTGTATCATCACGATTCTCAGTCAGAAAAAAGGAGAGGTTTCAAATCGAAAAAAGTGCATGCTCTATCAGGGATTGCATTTTTTACCTGTGGGGAAAAGGGTGGAGCAAAAAGGAGAAATTTATCTTTTCCCTAGGAAGATTTCGAACCATGAGAAAGAAATAGACCAATTGCAAGAAGTCAAGGAACAAACAGGCCTTGATATATTTCTTTGTCTGGAAGATTACCGGCTGTACTTCCTACAGGAAAGGAAAGTTTTTGTATATCTGCCAAATGGAAGGAGGCGAACCTATGCAGACAAGTATTCTATGGGAAGGGAGTCTGCCAAGTAAGGAAGAGATGGAGAAAATGAAACAGGAAGGTTATCTGTTTCGTGCTGTAGAAGGTGGATGGAAGATTTGTTTAAAGCTGCATAATACACCTACGGGAACATGGTATGCAGATAACTTCTCAAAATCATTTTTAAAAGAAGTGGAATTGCATCAATATCTGGAAGAGGTTGAAAAACGGGCAACATGGTTTGAGGTTCCAAGTAAAGAATTACGAGTATACGAAGCAGGACAGATACTGGAAAAGCCTGAGAGTAAAGAAGAGCGTATCTGTATGGAAGTATTACGAGATACAAAGAACCATTCCCGTCTTTTATTGAAAACCAATCAGACAGAAGCATACCAACTGGGGAGTTCTGCAATCCCGACTTTAGAAAGCAGGGCCAGAATCAGCGGTGCGGCATTGTCCAGTGTAGAGCCTGCGGTACTTGCGGAAATCCTGAATCAGTGTTTGAAAGTCGCAAAAGGGAAAGCATTGCTCCGTGTTTCAGAAGGAAAGGTTCGGGCAGTGCATTCAGCAGAAAAAAACGGGTATCAGGTATATCCCTTACCGGAGGTTTTTATGCTTGCCAGTGTTTACATACGTGGAGAGTATAAAAAGAGTACCTTTTTAGAAGGGTATGCGGACCAGACTATGGTATCGGCAATCTGGCAGATTGAAGATCATCGGCTGGAAGAAGTGTATGGGGAAATCATGGAAAAGTATGGAAAGCAGGTAAAAGAGAAACTTACAGCTACCATACGCATCACATCTTCCGATGTGGCAGCATCAGGTGCCAATATTTTTTACAGCCTGATGGAGGGACAACGAAAGATTGCATTAGGAACGGATATGCGGATGCGGCACAATAATTCTGTGGAATTTCAACAGTTTACGGAAAATCTGCTTTCAACTTTTGAATGCTATAAAAATGCATTGAAAGGGACGGTGGAAAAACTGTGTGCTATTTCCATTGAGTATCCAGTCAATACCATGATTGGAATTATGACAAAACAAGGGTTTGGGAAAAAGAATGTTGCAGAGATCGTAGACCGCTTTAAAGCAACCTTTGGTGATGCACCCTGCACCGCATACGAAGTGTATTGTGGGATTGGGGAAATTCTTTTCCTGGCACAGAGCAAGGGAATATCCGGCAGAACTATGGTGGAGCTGGAAGAAAAAGTTGCCAAATGCACGAGTATGAAGTGGAGAGAATATGACATTCCCGGGGATCTTGTTTATTAGGGGAAGATCAGAAAAATTAAATTTGGGTTACCGTATATATAGGAGAGAAAAGAATATGGAATACAAAAAAGGAAAGAAAGAACTGGGAATTTATTACGCAAATATGCTGGTTTCCATTGCAGAAGAGATCTCTGCAAAGAACACAGGAAAAGGAAAGACGGGAATACAAGGAATCTTTTCCGCTTTACAAAAGCGTGGGACAGTCCGCAGAAATATGACGTATCTGGTCACACACTGGGTTTACAGATTGTCACTGTTTACACCATGGGAAGAGGAAGAACTTTGGGCAGTAGATATGGCAAGAGAAGCATTCTCCTGTCCTGTGATACTTCCAACATGCAGCAGAAAGAATATTTTCAGAATCCGGAAGATAGAAGGAGAACCAGAAAAAAAGCTGGAAGCAATTTTAAGACAGCTAACAGATTCCGATAAAGATCAGTTTATGAAAGCATTTTGGCTGGAACTTGTAACTATGAAGAAAGAGAAACAGCAGGTACTTACAGAATTTTTATTGGAATGGCTGTGGGTAGCATGTGGGAAAGAACAGGCAATGGAAAGAATACGGTATTGGGCATCTTCATACTGTCTTCCATTTGCATAAAAATGAAAAGAAAAGGAGAAAAAGAATATGAGAAATGTACCAGAATGGACGAAAGGAAATGCATTTGCAAAACGTTTTTTTAAGTGGCTTAGGAAAAAGAACAATCCAGCCCTTTTGACATGGGAGAATGTGTTTACCAAGACTTTCAACAGAGAATTTACCTTTGTGTATATGGGAACAAACCTTGAAAACAGAGCCAGTCATTTATATCAGGGGATGGAATTTGTCGGGATTTTCAACCAAAAGACGTTTGAATTTACAGATGTATCCTACGCCTTGCGTGCTTTGTTAAATATTCCGGAAGGAAAAAATTTCCGGTTCCAGCGTGGATGTATGCGCTGCCTGGAACAGAAGGTTCAGGAATATGCCCAAAAGAAACTGGAGAAAGGAAAAAAGGATATTGTGATCACCGCAGTTGAAAGAGCAGCAGTCGCATGGAAATATCGGGAATTGATTGAAAAGACAGCAGGAGATGTGATTTTTGAAAAAAATTCTGTAACAGACCGATTACTCCCACAACAGGACTTTGCTTTCGATGGAGAAACGTATGTATTTGACAATTGGCTGTACTTTTGCTATTTAAGAAACCGAAAGGCTGTCATCCGCAGGTTTGGAAGATACTGGGCAAAAGAACTGCAGAACAGGGAAGTCATGCGTCAGATTTTTGAAACAGAAGTAAACAACAAAGCAAAGTTTTTGATGAAGAAACAACCGGAGAGGATTGAAAAAATCAGAGCCCTGAGAAAATCGTTGGAGCAGGTGCATCATACCGTAATTGTAGTTGTAAGAGGGAGACAAGGTGTTTTTGAATATTTCCACATCGATGCAGAGGTATTAAAAACACAACCGGAAAGTACCCACTCAGTCAGGTATCTGGACAAGAAAAGAAACGTCTGAGAGAAAAGTACGGGGCAAATAAGGTATGGGACGTAGAAGAAATCTATCAGGTAGGAGCAAGGGATATCTGGTATTACAATGTCATGGCAGAACAGAAACAGGCTGCTTAATTGAAAGAACAGGAGGACATGGGATGGAAAGCAGAGAAACAATGAATTTACAGCAAAAACTAATTGCAATTTCAAACGAAATGCCAAAGCTGTTAAAGAAGCATTATTCAGACGAAGTGGATTATGATTTTGTAAAGATTGATGATATTTTTGAACTTTTAAATCCGGCGTTTACGAAGCACCACATCTGTTTGCAGGAATTAGAAGAGACAGATGCCGCTTACAGTAAAGTAGATGGCAGCTGGATTTATACAGCAAAACTTACATTTTTTATTGTCAATGCGGACTGTTTGGAGGAAAAAGAGCGAGTAAGTATTCAGCTGGTGGGAGACCATCTGGACTCTCCTGCAAAGGCGAAAGGAGCAGCATGGACGTATGGGTTTAAATACTTCTTCCTGTATAAATTCCGTATGAAACAGGAAACGGAAGATCCGGATATGAAGGGGACACCAAATGGACTGATAAATCAAAGGAAAGGGGGGAATATAAAAAATCCGAAGTGCCGGTAAAGCCACAGAAACCGGAAAAAAAGGCTGCTGATGTAATTGCAGACAGTCCTTTAGCGCAACCGCTGCAGGAAGATAAGAAAAGAAACAAAGATACCATAATACAGGCAGATTTTTTCCCGGATCCTGCAGCTTTTTTAGAAGAAAGTGAAGAGACAGAAACAGCGGAAGATATGAAAGTGCAAGAAACAAAGAGGTTGGAAAAACAATCTTCAGAAGCAGCAGAAGTAGTTCATCATCAGGAAACAGCAGAACAGGAAGTACTGTTAGAGGAAACTCAGCCAGATTCATTGACAAACGAGGGAAAAGGCATTTTAGATTCTTCTTCCATAGAAGATTTAAAAGACGAAAAACCGGAGAGGGAACCAAACGAAAACAATCTGGAAGAAAAATCAAAAGAGGGGAAGAAAGGGCCGAAGGAGTCGGGCTTGCAATCTCATAAGAAAAAGGAAGAGGACGGTTTTGGACAGATGAACCTTTTGGATTTTTCAGCACAACAGACAAAGGAAGCAGAAGTTCAAGAGACAGAAAGCAGTGAAACAAAAGCAGCAGATACAGCTCAGGAGATTACGGAAGAAAAGGAAATGAAAGAGAAATCTTCCGTTTCTGCTCCATCAGAAGATTTTGAAGAGGCGAAAGAAGAAGTTCCCTTTGAAGAAATAGATGAAGAAGACTTTTTCTTGCAGTTACAAAGAGATATGGAAAGTGAAGCGGAGAAGAAACCTCTGACAGTAGAAGAGGCAAAAAAGGTAATCTGTCCGTATGCGTTGTTTGAAGGAAAGTCATTTGGTGAAATGCTTGGGACAGAAGCGGGATATCGGCAGTTACAATGGTTTGCAAACGAATACAGAGGTTCTGATTTTAAAATGAAAGAAGCAGCTCAGCTTTTACTGGAAGACTGTGAACAGAAAGCTGCTTAAAAGATTAACTATTAGGAAGAGGTGTGCTGGCCATGCCTTTTCCGACTTTTGTAAGGGGATATTTCCAGAAAGGTAAAAAGGATATGAAAAAAAGAAAGCGTACAGATTCTTATCCAGTTGCCCCATTCACTATTTTTGATGTCGCAAACATGCTGGATATGGAATTTTTGGAAAACTGCAAAAATGGATATCAGGTAAAGGATGTCCAGAATGCAGCCAATGTTGTCTGTCCATTTTGTGGAGATGCAAGGGGGAAGGCAAGCATCTGTGTCTGTGCAGAAGGGAAAATCATTAATGTTTTCCATTGCTTTGATTGTGGAACTGGTCATAATATGCTGACACTTTATGCAGAACTTTGTCATCTGACGGGAAAGGACCGGTATAAAAAGGCATATCGGGAAATTTATAGAAGAAAGCAGGAAGAACCCGGCAGAAAGAAAAAGACAAGGGAAGCAATGCAGGAAGAAAGCCAGGGGATAAAAAAACAGGCAAGGAAGCAGAAGGAACGCATGGCAGAACCTGTGGATGCAGAACAACGGCATCATGTTTATAAAAAAATGCTCTCTTATCTGAAACTGAAGGAATATCACCGCAAAGATTTGGAAAGAAGAGGGGTGGATGCAGAGATTATCCGGCGCATGGAAGAAAAAGGATATAAAAGTACCAGTAAGGAGGAATCTCAACAGATTGCCAGGAGGCTGATAAAGCAGGGATTACGCTTGGAAGGTGTTCCCGGATTTTATATCAATCGGAAAGGAGACTGGGATCTGAATTTCTATGAAGGAAACAGCGGGTATCTTTGTCCTGTTTATACAGTAGACGGATATCTGGCAGGATTCCAGATACGATTGGACAACCCAAAGGGAAAAAATAAATATGTATGGCTTTCCAGTGCAAATCAAAAGAAAGGGTGTGGGATCAGCAGTATTGTAGGGATATCGGGAAAAGCAGAAGGAAATGAGATTTATGTGACCGAAGGAATTTTAAAAGCAGAGATTGCCCATCAGGTATCAGGAAAAACGTTCCTTGGGAATCCGGGAATTGGAAATTGGAGAGATTTGTATGAGGTTTTACAAGCATTAAAAAAGCGTGGTCTCTCCCATGTGGAAGAAGTCTATGACATGGATAAGCAGTTACGGCTTATATGTGACAAAAAGTATAGTGAAATCTGTGAGGAATGTGAAGAGAGAAGGAAAGAGGGCGATCCTTACTTTGAATGCCCGAAAAAAAGAGTAAAACGGGATACCATACGAAAAGGCTGTAATCATACATACCGTATCTGTGAGGAGCTTTCCTTATCCTGTAATCGGAACCAGTGGGATTTAGATCAGGACGGACTGTGGGCAGAACATGAAAAAGGGATTGATGACTGGCTGACAAAGGAAATCAGGAAAAACACAAGATAATTCATTTTTAAAATGTGCAAAAGAGGAATTGCGAAAGCAGTTCCTTTTTTGCATGGTTTAAAGTGCCATGGGAAAGGAGAACAATGTATGATTCGGGACAGACCTTAAGAAGAAATGGGAAACAGGGCAGTTTCCGGTGTGCAGCATATTCCCGAAAATGGAACTGCCCGTCTAAAAAACAATAAAGTGAAAGGAGAGAGCGTTTATTGAAAACAACATGGAAAAAACGATGTACAGCAGGATTTTTAGCTGTTTTATTAGGGTGTTCCTCTCTGCTTGCAGGTGGGAGCAGTGCTTTTGCAGCACCATTAGAACAGACAGATGTAAAAGAAGAAACACAGGCAGAAGACATTACGATTGAGCAGGGAGAAACTTTTGATCCGGCATCCGATTTCACCGGTATTACTGTAAAAGACGGAGAAAAGGTTTCTCTTGTTTTGTCAGCAGATAAAGAAGGAAAGCTGTTTGATGCAGACAGACCTGGAAGGTATGACTGTATTTACCAGGTCCAAAAACCTTCCGGAGATACTTATGAGATTACACGGAAAATCATTGTGAAAGAAGCGGGAAAGGAAGGAGAGAGTCCGCAAAAAGAGAAGAAACAGAAGAAAGAGATAAAAAGTGGGGAGGAAGACGCAGAGCCTGATGGTGCCAACATTGATACCAGTGCATTAAAGGAAGAAGAGGGTGTCTTGTTTTCCGTTGTCCCCTCTTCTATGGAACAGGCAAGGGAAAAAGCTTCTTTGGTGCAAGGGGAGAGGATTGTATACCCAAGTGATTTAGGTTCTTACAGTACCTGCTATTTTTACGTCAACGAACGGATTGCATACTGTCTGGAATCAAATCTGCAGTCACCGCCTTCGTCTGATTACGTGGCAGAAATTTATGAGAGCAACTTAAACTTACAGAAAGTTTTGTATTATGGATATGGAGGGCCGGGTGATTTAACCGGAGAATATCTAAAGAATTATAGCAATGATATCAAATATGTCCTGACACATTTAGCAGCAAGTTACTGTTATGGCGGAGAGGAAGTGGCATTTGTGGGCTGCACGCAGGACGGACTGAAACGCTATGGTGTCATGGAATACATCAATTATCTTTGCGGGCAGGAAGCACCGCCAAGTGCTGCCATCAGCCTTTCTTCCACAAACGAAACCGCTTTTTTGGAAGGAGATGTGCAGAAAACAAAAAATATCACATTAAATGGAGACCATAGAAATTATATTACCCTTTCTTTACCGGAAGGTGTGACTTACCATGATACTGCCGGAAAGGAGCAGAAAGGCGGTTCCATTAAGATTTATGGTGGTACAACTTTTTACTTTACCGCAGAAAAAACCGTACATGGTACCTGGAATAGCGGAGATTTAGGCGGACAGGTAGGGGCTCAGTGGAAAACTCTAGTGGTTTCTACCGGTTCCGGCAATCAGGATGTTGGTTATGGGGATTTTTATGAGGAACCAAGTGCTAAGGTTTCATTTTCGATTCAATGGATGGATATTTCCTGGATTGAGGTCATCAAAGAAGATGCAAAAAGCAGTGTAAAACTTGCAGGGGCTGTTTTTGGGATTTATCGGGATCAGGCATGTACAGATTTGATTCTGGAGATGCCGCCAACAGATGAAAAAGGGGCAACTAAAGCGGAGCTGACAAAGACGCAGGATACAGTGTACATCAAGGAAATCACTGCACCGAAAGGGTATAAACTGAATACAACTGCTTACAATGTCAATCTGGAAGTAGCAAAAACACAAACACTGACTGTAAAAAATGAGGAACAAAAAGGGAAGATTATCATCCGAAAGCAGGGGGAAAAGCTGACAGGAGTATCTGGAGAGGCTGGAAATCTGCAATTTACCTATACCAATGCTGCATTTGCAGGGGCAAAGTATAAAATTTATGCAGCAGAAGACATCTACAGCCAGGATAAACAGACAAAAATCTATCAGGCAGGAGATTTGGCAGGAGAACTGGAGACAAAAGAAGATGGAAGTTGTTCTTCGGATATGCTTCATCTCGGAACCTATAAGGTGGTAGAACAGCAGGCTCCGGATTCCCTGACAATAGGGAAGACAGAGGAAGAACGTACCCATATGGTAACCCTTTCTTATGCAGGGCAGACAGTAGAAGTGGTTGAGGAAGAAACACAATATGAAAATGCCAGACCAAAGGTATCTGTGGAAGTGCTGAAGAAATCAAGTAATGATGATGCAGCATTGAAAGGGGCAATTTTTGGATTGTATGCAGATGAAGATGTTACCGGTGCAGACGGTTCCGTGCTGGTTACAAAGGGAACTATGATACAGAAAGCGGAGTCCAATGAAAACGGGAAGGCTGCATTTACTGCGGATATCCCAATTGGCTTCCATTATGTAGTAAAGGAAATTCAGGCACCACTCTTTATGTTCAGAGCAGTGATAGTTATGAGTTCTTTTATGAATATAAAAATGATACGACCTACACGTATACCTTTGCACATACCTTTAAAAATAAAGAGGTACGGGGAGCAGTCCATATCAAGAAAATAGACAAAGATACACAGGACTCTGTAAGCCAGGGAGATGGAGATTTAAACGGGGCTGTCTATGGATTGTATGCGGCAGAAGATATCCAACACCCAAATGGAAAGACAGGACTGCTTTATAAAAAGGATCAGTTGGTCGTGCAGGGAACGATCGAAAAAGGTGTTCTGAATTTCAAAGATTTGTATCTTGGAAAATACTATGTACAGGAAATTTCTGCACCTCCTTCCAATGCATATTTGCTGGATCAAACCAAATACCCGGTAGATCTTGCATATGAAGGGCAAGATGTGGAAATTGTGCAGAAAAATGTGACTGTTTTGGAAACCATAAAAAAACAGGCATTCCAGTTAATTAAAATCAGTGATGATGGCAGCCAGACGGAAACAGAATTGCTGGAGGGTGCCGGATTTAAAGTGTACTTGATCAGTGAACTTTCTAAAGTAAAGGATGGTACCTTAAAACCATCGAATGGAACCGAATATGCACCGCAGGATTTTATCGGATATGATTTCAGTAAAGAGGAAACTGCATCTTATTATGAAAATGGAGAAAAGATACAGACAGAAGAAATGTTTACCGACAAAAAAGGGTATCTGTGTTCACCGGAACTTCCATATGGAAAATATGTGTGTATTGAAAGTACCATTCCGGAAAATGTAGAAGGAATTCAGCCGTTTTTGGTGACTATCGATGAAGACAGCAGGGAACCGCAGACATGGCGTGTCTTTAATGACCGTCCGATGCAGTTTTATTTTAAGATCATCAAAAAGGATGCACAGACGGAACTTCCAATTTTAAAGAACAGTGCCCACTATAAAATTTATGATGTGGAGAAGAAGAAATACGTCACTATGAAAGTACGGTATCCGAAGCCAGAAACAATTGACGTTTTTGAAACAAATGAGGAAGGTTATCTGTTGACGCCGGAGCCGCTTAAAATGGGAACTTACCGGATTGAAGAAGTAAAAAGCCCGGAACTGTTTGTACAGACCGGATTTGAACAGGCATTAAAAAATGGAGAAGAAATCCTTCCGTTAAATGAGGTGACAAAGGAAGGAACTTATGAGAAAGCACCAAGGGAATCCATTACGATCAAAGTGGACAGCAATACTGCACATGAGGTGGAAGAGGAAACCGGAAAATATATTGTAGTGGTAGAAGTAAAGAACGATGAAGCGGTAGGAAGCCTGACGATCCAGAAAACAGGAGAAGTGCTTGTTGGTGCTGAAAAAGTAACAGAGCAGATACTGACAAAATTAAAGAATGGTCTGGCAAAGGCAGTAAACCAAGTGTCTAATCTGTTTACCGGAGAAGATGTTATGGAAACAGAAAAAGGATATGAGTTTGCGTATGAAGAACAGGGACTTGCAGGAGCAGAATTCTCTATTTATGCAAGGGAAACCATTTACTCACCAGATGGACAGGTAGACAGTGAGGGTAATCGGATCATACGTTTTGAAAAAGGCGCATTGGTTGGAACGATTGTAACAGATGGAAAAGGAAAAGGGACTTTAAATAATCTTCCGATTGGAAAATTTTATATTAAAGAAACAAAAACGGGAGATTCCTTTGTGCTAGATCCAGCCGAACAGGATTTTGAAATCACCTATAAAGGACAAGAAGTGGCAGTTGACTATGTAACAAAGGAAATCAAGAATCAACGGCAGAAAGTGGAAATTGAAGTGCTGAAAAAATCGGAAGCCACAAAAGAGCCACTGGAAGGGGTTTCATTTGGATTGTATGCAGGAGAAGATATTGTAAATGCAGCAGGAAAAGTTGTGGTGAAAAAAGATGAACTGGTAGCAGTTGAAAAAACAGATCAAGAAGGAAAATTGAAGTACTTGGATACCATTCCACACGGGAAATATTATCTGAAGGAACTGGAAGGTCTGCCAGGATATCTACCATATGAAGAGAAGATTGAAATTGATGCTTCTTATACGGATCCAGAATTGGAAGTGATTTCTATACAAAAAGAAGTGGAGAACCAGCCGACGAAAGTTGAAGTTACAAAAACAGACATTACTGGAGAAAAGGAAGTGGAAGGTGCCAGACTACAGATTCAAGATGAAGAAGGAACTGTAGTGGAAGAGTGGACTTCTACAAACGAATCGCATATCATTTATGCATTAAAACCGGGTAAGTACATACTTCACGAAGAACAGGCTCCAACAGAAAACGGATATGTGAAAGCAGAAGATGTGGAATTTACCGTAGAGGAAACCGGAGAAATCCAGAAAGTTTCCATGAAAGACGATCATACAAAGATTGAAATCACAAAAACGGATATCACCGGAGAACAGGAAATTGAAGGAGCCAAGTTACAGGTACTGGACGAAGAGGGAAATATCATAGAAGAATGGACCTCTACCAAAGAACCTTACCGGATCGAGTATCTACAGCCGGGAAAAACATATATCCTTCATGAAGAAGCTGCACCGGAAGGATTTTTGATTGCAGAAGATGTAGAATTTACTGTAGAGGAAACCGGAGAAGTACAGAAAGTTTCCATGAAAGATGAAGTACCAATGGGGCAGTTAATTATTAAGAAAACAGATGCAGAAGATCAGACACCACTTGCCAATGTGGAATTTGAATTGAAAAACAAAGAGACTGAGGAAGTGGTTGGAAAACTTACTACAGATAAAGATGGAGTTGCAACCAGTGAACTGCTGCCGATTGCCACATACGAAGACGGAAAAGCAGTAGGACCGATTACTTATGTATTATCGGAAACGAAACCGTTGGAAGGATATGAAGAGCATACGGAAACCTATGAAATCACATTTAGTTATGTGGACGCAAAAACAAAGGTTATTGAAGTGGTAAAAGAAATCCAGAATAAGAAACTTCCGCAGACACCGGAAAAACCAGAGGACGTAAAAACCGGGGATAATACCTTGCTCCTGCTGCCAATCGGTATTGCAGTAGTAGCGGCCTTTGGTATTGGTATTGTCCTTTGGCGGATCAGACGCACAAAGAGATAAAAAGCATTTGGAGATGATGGAACACTAGACCTGCGGGGTAGTGTAAAGAACATTTCTGGATGCTTTACCAGAAGATTTCGGGGCGGTACCGGACCCCGCAAGTGAAAGGAAAGGTGATGCTGAAGCGAAAGAAAAGAATTTAAAAGTTTTTATAAAAGTGTAAGCGGCAACGAAGCAGAAAAATGCAGGTATCCGACCAGATTGGATACTTATGGCTGTGGCTGTATGCATAATTGTTCCTACTGCTATGCACGCAGCCTTTTGGATTTCCGCGGACTTTGGAACGCAGAAAATCCAAGAGTGGCAGATATCCAGAAAATCCGGAGAAAATTGGAAAAGGTGCCACCGGGAACCATTTTAAGACTTGGAGGCATGACAGATTGCTTTCAGCCGATGGAAAGTCAGGAACAGATTACCTATCAAACCATAGAACAGTTAAATGAATATGGTATTGGGTATCTGATTGTGACAAAATCCCATCTGGCAGGAGAGGAACGATACCGGAAACTTTATGATCCGAAGCTGGCACATATCCAGATCACCATTACCTGTTTTGATGATAAAAGGCTCTTGCCTATGAAAAGGCAAGTAGTCCGTCAAAGCGGTTAAGGGCATTGTTAAAATTACAGGAAGAGGGCTTTGATGTCACATTACGATTAAGCCCTCTGATTGAGGAGTATTTGGATTTTGATTACTTAAATAGGCTGCCGGTAGACAAAGTTTTGGTAGAATTTCTTCGGGTGAATGGATGGATTAAAAAGTGGTTTCCGGACTTGGATTACCAGAAATATGTTCTGCGTCAGAGTGGGTACTGGCATTTACCATTGGAAGAAAAAATCAGGATATTGGAAAAAATTCATCTTCCGTTGACGGTCTGTGAAGATGTCACAGAACATTATGAATATTGGAAACAGCATATCAATCCAAACCCACTGGATTGCTGTAATTTAAGAAAATAAGGGGCATAAGTGCAGGCGGTAGCATATCAGTTTTGGTATGCTGCCGCTTTTTTACGTTGGAGGTAAGCAGATGAAAAAAGAATACTTTTTACTTGGGATATTAAGCGTGATCTTGCTGGCAGCAGGAGTCTGGATTTATCAGATTATTAGTGAATATCAAAAAGCAGAACGGGAATATGAACAGTTACAAGAATATGTAAAAGTAGAGAAGAATACAAGGGATCCGGAAAATACGAAACCAAATGTTGCAGAAGATGATAAGGAAGGAGAAAAGCAGGAAGAAACTGTAACGGTCGATTTTGCAGCTTTACAGGAAATCAATCCAGATGTTGTAGCATGGATCAGAATTCCAGGGGTACTGGAATATCCAGTGGTAAGAGGGGGAGACAATTCCTATTATTTGAACCATACGGTGCAAAAAACTTACAATATTGCGGGCAGTATTTTTTTAGATTACCGGAATGAACGGGACTTTTCAGATAGTAAGAATATTATCTATGGCCATAATATGAAAGATGGAAGTATGTTTCATGTATTGAGAAATTATCAGGATATTGATTTTTTCCAGAAGCACACGGATATGGAGGTTTATTTACCGGATGGAAGAACTTTGAACTATCAGATTACAACTTGTGAACAGGTGTCGGCAGATAGTGAGATTTATCAGATAGAAAGAGGATATGTTGAGGATAATAAGGGAAATGAAATCATATTGTCTACCTGTAGTGCAAAAGCAAATGTCAGAATTATTATAAAAGCATATTTGAAAGAAAAAACATCATGAAGATACCAGAAACAAGATATTAAAAAAGCAGATTGGAAAAGGAGGATACTAGGTGTATTTAATTGAAATTGATACAAGAAAATTTGATTTTCAAGGAATATCACATGAAGAATATCTGGAGTTTTTTGGATATCGAGGCATTAAAAAAATAAGTAGTTGTATTTACGCAGTAACAAAAACAGGACTGACTTTACCAACAATTAGAATTATTTCGGATAATTATAAAGATTAAAACGATGAATCAAAATAGACAGGATGTGAGCAGAACCATTTTATCACTAAGTTTTTTTGATGATGTGCAGTTTTCTAGAAAAGTAAATGAATTCCTTCCTTTATTGTGAAAAAAATATCCATTCTGTCAAAAAAATATTGTGAGAAATGGAAGATTATGGTAAAATGGGCTAAATAAAAAATGCATTAAAAGCATTTGAAATGTAATTCCAAAGATAAGGAGGGGAATGATTTGTAATGAAATATAAAAAAGTCGTTGCAGTTCTGCTTGCTGTTGGATGTATCGGGCTTGTAGGAACTTTGGGATATTTCCTTGGACAAACAAATCAAAAAGGACCTGATGTAAAACAAGTAGTTGCCCCAGTTGCTGAAAGAGAAAACACGAAACAGGAGTCAAGAAAAATTGCGGTAGTCAATCTGGATGAGGGGACAACATCAGCAGAGGAAAAAATAAATTATGCAGATAAGATTGTTCAATTTCCCAGCTCTTCGTTTGAATATTCATCATTAGAGGAAGCAAGAACAGGATTAACAAACGGAAAATATGGTGCTTACATAATCATACCAGCCGGATTTTCACAAAATGTGGTCAGTCTTAATACAACACCACAAGCTGCTCAACTTGAATATGCTTTAAATAAAAATTTTTCAGGAGAGTCCCAGTATCATTTGTTATATGATGTGATGAGCTTTGGGAATTCTTTGAATGATAGTTTGAGTTATATGTATTTGAACAATATTCTTTCTGAGTTTCATAAGGCTCAAGATGGTGCGACTACGGTTATGAATAATGATTTAAAAGATAAAGATGCTATTGAGAGCATACAGTCGCATGATTTGGTACAATTAGTTGAAATTCCAGAGTTAAAAAGAGAAGAAAATACAACAGAGCCATTAAATGTAGAAGATTATGTAGAAAAAAATACTGCTTTAGCAACAGATCTTGACTCACAGTACAAAAAGTGTGTAGAAGAGGCACAATTACAACTGCAAGATATGCAGACGGAAGGAGGAAGCCTTTCAGAACAGCTTACGTCCTTAGCTGAATATACGGAACAGTTAGATGTGTTTAAAGATGAAGATGGAAATTCCGTAGTTGATTCTGCAAATAACAAACTGGACGAAGTTTTGAACAAAAAACCAGGAAATACAGTTGATACTATGCTTGAAGATTTGAAACGGCAGCCGGATATTATAGCAGGTGAATTAGGAAAATCGATAGAGACTTATAATCAGGGATTACCAAATCAGCTGACTGACCGCTTAGCTGAGTTTGCAAAGAAAATTGAAGCAGCAAATCCGGGATTGATTTTAGAGGAAAAAAGTGAAGGGGTTTTTGAATTACATTACGCTACTTCGGATTCACCAAAATTATCTATAACCCTTGCAGATGTTCCCGACTCCGAAGAAAATCAAAAGCAGATACGACAAAACAGTTATGGAGTGCTATTACCAGTAAACTTGCAGCGGCAGCAAATGAGCAGGAAACTATTGAAATTATAGAGAAAGATCCTGATTTGGGTATAGAAATTCCGAAAGTATATACAACTGCAAAATCGGTGCAGACAGCACTTGCGGAATGTGAGCAAGATCCGAATATGATAGCTATGTGTAATAGTCTTGGGTATTCTTCTATAAGTGCTTTTGTGAGTGACGCAGGAAATGGAAGTTTGGCGCTTGACAAAACTCATGAAATTGTGTTTGATGGTGATTTGAATGCTTTTCAGCAGTACATTAATTCCGTGATTGAAAATGTACCGCGAGAGGTGACTGCATTGCAGGAATATAAAGATTATCGATATGATGAAGCAGGGAATATGATTATTGATCCAGGGACAAATCAACCTACTACAATTCAAGAGAGACTGGAGCATTATGGAAAGCAGGTGAAAGCCTTTGAAACAGAACTTGGGAATGAGCAGACAACAAATGGGCAGGAAATAAAAAATGTATTCCAGGATTTTTATGTAGATCCAATGCAGAAGAACCAAGAAAACTTCAATGGTATCCTGCAACAAAAATATGAGGCTGAATCAGTCTATATCCACGAGTTTAATGAAAAGCTGAAGTCATTTGCACCATCTGTACAAGATGAATATATTGCAGAAAATGTAAATGGAATAAAACAGAATAACGGACTGCTTCAGAAGAGTTTGATAGAAAATAATATGTCTTATGTGGATTATGCAAATAAAGTCTATACTACAACAGAAGAAAATATCAATACTCTTCAGAAAGGTATTCAGGATGCAAAAGACGCCTCAAATCAAGCGGTGGAAGACGGCTTGAGTGCAGCAAAAAATACCAAGACAACCACCAGTAAAGAAAATCAAAATATATTAGCTGACTTTTCAGCAAAGCTTCCATATACAAGATTGGGAAGTATGGAATATACACAGGCTTATCAATTTATCGCTAAGCCAGTAGCTTTAAATGATGTTTCAAAAGAAAAGGAAAAGATAGTGGGCGGAGAAGAAGTAAAAGAATCTTCGGCAAAAGCAGTTTCTGCGAATACAGAAAAGGAAAGTAATATAACATCGTATTTCATTTATATTGTTTTTGCAGTACTTTTAACAGCACTTATTATATTCTTGATTTTGAGATACTTTAGAAATAAAAAACCAGAGCAATAAGCTGTTTGGCAGCATTGCATATAAAAAAGGAGAAGCATTCAAAGGAGGTACATTATGGCAGATGTAAACAACATTAAATTAAGCCCGGAACAGATGGAGGCAAAGGCAGCAGAATTTAATACCAGATGTGAGGAGTTCAACCAAGTGGTTTCTACGATGAGAAACATGGTAACATCCTTATGTGATGAATGGGCCGGTCACAGCAGCCAGGCATTTTATGACCAGTTCCAATCTTTAGAACCAAGTTTTACAGCTACATCAGATCTTATCACATCAATTGCACAGCAGTTACGTGATGTATCCGCAGCAATGCAGAGCATCGACCAGGAAATCGCAGGGAAAATTGGAGCGATGTAGTAGCAGAGAGCCGTCGGGATTTTCCCGACGGCTTTTTGAAAATATGAGGAACGTATGTATGGGAAAAATGGATGACACAGGAAAAGCACTTGAAAAAAATATTAATAGCAACATTGAGTTCGATACCTCTGTATTACAGGAAAAGAATGAAACCTATTCTTCCTTAACGGATACTTATGGAATAGATTTGTTTACAGATCAATATGAAGAGAAAATTGAAAAGGTGCATTTAAAAGAATATGATGCCTATCAGAAAATAGAAAAAAAGTTGTTTGAAACAGATTTAGAAAGTGGAAAAGATGAATACGAAAGAATACAGGATCAACTGTTTTTATATACAGGTTCAGAAGTAAAGAAAGAAGAAATTGAGAAAGAAGATAATGCGTTGGGCGTAAATATTGCCATAACAGGTATTATGCTCATACTTTTCTTTTTTATTTTCTTCCTGATTTTTGACAAAAGAAGGAAAAGGAGACGTGAAGATGCAATTAACAATTACACTTACGAGTACTAAATATCAAATCAACAAAGATATTATGGTCAATTCTGAACAAAAGATTTGTGAAACCTTACAGATTTTAAAGGAAGCAGGTCAAATAAATATAGCTGTTGGTGATGAAGATAAATTAAGATCTATGCGTACAGGAATGTTTGTGTCGAAAGAATTTACTTATGAAGAAGCTGGGATATTCTATGGTGATATATTGCAAATATTATAAAATAAGAAATGGAAAGGGGTAATGAGATATGAATAACATACAAAGCAATACGCAGGTTGCTTCAAGCAGTTCAGATACAATTTCAGCAAATGCAAATAGTTTACAGGAGAAAGAAATATCAAAAGATACAGAGTCAAATATTACTGCCAAAGGAAATTCTATTACGGCATATGAAACAAGCCAGACTCAAAAATCAGCTTATAGATATGCGTTAGAGCAAGATGCACAACATATAAAAACTTTAGGTAAGACATTTGAGCAAGTGGATCAGAGTATTGCTAATATATTAACTGCTGGTTTATTAGGTGATTAATATGGAAGATAATGAAAAAAGACAGTTACAGGATAAAATTGACGACTATAAAAAAGCGATAAGAACATTAGAAGAAAGTAAAGATGAAATCAATTATCAGGATAAAATAATAGAAAATATTTTTTCAGATATGTTTCTTCAATTTAAGCATGATACAGAATTTTGCAAGAGTATCTCTAAGCTTCAACAATCGGTATGGGAGGCAAAGACATTTAAAGATTCAAAATTTTCAGAAATAGAAAGTGATTTGAAAAGTAATCTGAAAAAACTAGAGAAAGAGCAGGAAAACGAGGAGTGGTAAAAGTATGGGATTAAAACTTTATCCAGGTTCTATAAAAGGACAGGCAGATAGTATTATTCAAAATCTGGAATTTGATAACAAAGATTTATTATCTGCATTGCAAACAATTTCACAATTTGTACAGAATACAGAACTTAAAGGAGCAGCCTGGGATAGCATGAAATACCAGTTAGGAAATCACGAAGCTGTTATTCAAGGCCTTATTTGTGCGAATGAGTCTGTAATTCAAGAACATGAAAATCTGAAAAGTACAGTTGGAGATGAAAATCTTGATGAGGAAGAATTAATAGCAAAAAGAGACGCTCTTATATCCACGAATACATTTTTAGAAAAAAATATTAGTTTAATGCAAAGCAATATGCAAAACGATGTAATGAAGATAAAGTATGGTTTTTGGTATCAAGAAATGATTTTTCAATATCAAATTTCTATTAATCAAAATCAAACGCTTATTGAAGAGTTGAATGAAAAAATAACAGAAATTATATGATATAGAAAATACTACGACCTCATTGTTTTCAGAAAGCATTACTTTATATGATACTGTGAATGAAGGAATTGTGGCTATACAGAAGAGTTGGAATGAAACTGGTTTTTCTGTTTCATTAGACACTCCAGATTGGAAAAAAACTGTTCAATTACGATGGAATGATAGAACAGAAAAACTAGAAAAGGAAATGGAAGAATATGTTAAAAAATTAAAAAAGAAAGTTCCAAATATAACTGTAAAAGAATGGTCAGAATTATATGAATTGTATCAAAAAAATCCAAACGCTGAAATACCAGTTGATTTATTAAAAGAAATGCTGAAAAATATTGGGCAAATACCAAATGAAATTAAGGATAATATGCAAATGGATATAATATCAAAAGTTTTTGAATCAGGGGGGAAATCTGTAGTAAAATTGGGGGAAATATTTTTGTCTACAGGAATTCAGGGACCTGCAACAGAAAATAGTTTTGTTATATTAAGTAATTCATTTGCTCAACAAAGTGGAAAGTTAATTAATACAGGAACAAAATTACAATCGTTTGGAAAAGTTGGAATGCCTATTATAGGTACAGCTATAGATTTTGGCGGTCAACTTATTTCAGGAGAAGAAGTTGGCGATGCGGCGGTAAAAACAGCAGGACACTTCGGTGTTGGTTTGATTGCTGGGAAATTGGGTGCTATGGCAGGAACAGCTGCTGCAGCAACATTGGCAGTAGGGCCTGTTGGTGTTGCTGCTATTGGAATTGCAGCAGGTGCAGTAATCGCAGTATTTGGTAGTAGAGCTTTTGACCATGCGTATGAGAATAATTGGCTTGGGATAAAAGATATAGGGAAAGAAATAAATGAAGTGGTTGATGATGTAAAGAAAGGATTATCAAATGTAGGAAAAGCAGTATCTGGATTTTTTGATGGATTAGGTAATGCTTTTGCGTGATGGAGGATTTAAGAATGATGCTTTTATATTTTAATTCAGAAAAAGGGATGAATTATTATTATTCAAATGAAACGCAACAGATTTATGCTATGAAAAATAAAGGAAGTGGTGGGCTGCAAGTGGGATTGGTTGCGGGTACATCTATGATTATTTATTTTGTTTTAAATAAAATTGATGTCCAAATAAAAACGAATGTTAATATTTTATATTGGACAACATTGATACTGGGAATTATTGCTGGACAGATTTTGTTTTATATAGGTAAAAAAAGATTGGACAGATTAATAAAAGAAACGGCAGTTGAATATACTTGCTCGAAACTTGAAATTAAACAGTTCGTCAAAGAAGGAAAAAAACAGCTTGGAAGTAATACATGTTTAGTTATAGTATTGTTAATAATTTGTTTTGCTTATAGACCTTTGATGCTGCTTATCAGTCCGTATAGTGCAGTTATAACAGTTTGTCATTTTATTATATGGGCGCTAACAATTTTGCTGTTAGAAAGTTATCTATATACGAAGCCTATTGCTCGATATAGATATTATAAAAATATTTAATATACTTATTGAAAAGGAGAAGAATTATGAATGTATTGCCGATTGGAAGTGTTATAAGATTAAAAGATGGGGAGCAGAAAATTATGATTATATCAAGAGCTCCTTTATACAATAATGAAGGAACAATAGGTTATTTTGATTATGCAGGGTGCTTATATCCACAAGGACAAAATAGCCAGATGACCTACTTTTTTAACCATGAAGATATAGAAGAAATCTATTTTACGGGGTATGTAGATGAAATGGAAAAAGAATTTTTGAAACAATATGAGTTACAAAAAGATAAAATAAAGTATCCAAAATTAAAAATTTAAAGCAGATTAGTATTATTTTACTTGAAGGTGAGGAAGGTTATGGAAGATACAGTAATAAAAGAAGTTATTAAGAAATCAGAACTTGCAGCAAAAGATGCATTTGAATATCAATGGATCACCTATCCGGAATATGGCTTTTTACAGTCACATATAGAGGAAAAGACAGAAGAATTAGAAATTACGTATGATTTAGAAAACCGAAGATCGTTCACGGAGATTCGAAAAGAAGACCTTCCTGATATCCTTTTAGTTTTAGACGATATTGGAAATCTTAAAAAATACATAGAAAAATATTCTTTTTCTTTGCAGCCCCAAAATCTGTTTTATGATCTTCATGGAAGTGTGAAAGCGAAAAGCAGAGATGTTCTGTCTGCAAGTACAGACCAGGAGGAGCAGTTCTTAAATGCCTATAAAGCAGTTATCGGATATGCTTTACAGAATAAATATACATTTGAAGATTATTTGCAGGGAGGTATGCAGCTTTTAGGGAAAGAAGGAGTGTTAGGACAGGTACAGTCAAGAACGTCAGTAGAGGACATACGAAAGATACTTTGTGAAGAATATGAACGAATTAAGAAAGACCGAAGAGAGAAGAAAGTTCTGATACAAAAAAATAAAGTGACAACATTAAAAGTGACAGCAGCAGTTCTAGGCGTTGTATTATTGGGAACAGTTGGATACATAGGCTATGACGGTATAATAAAAGAACCTTATCAAAGAGCCGTTATAGAGCTTAGTGATGCATATGTTCAGTCAGATTATGTTGCATGTATAGACTGTATGAGAAATGTCAAGGTGCAGAACATGACAGCCCCACAGAAATTTATGCTTGCGAATGCATATGTCCGTAGCGAAAATCTTACACAAGAGCAAAAAGATAATATTTTAGCTAAAATGACATTGAATGATACGGAGTCGAAATTAGATTACTGGATTTATCTGGGAAGAAGCGATACAGAACAGGCTGCTGATATTGCACTACGACTTTCGGATGATCAATTACTTTTATATGCATATATGAAAGAAAAAGCAATAACAGAAGAAAATACAGAATTAACAGGTGCAGAAAAATCCGATAAGCTGAATGAAATTACAAAGAAAATGGAACCCCTGATGGAAAAATATGAAACGGAAGATTCAAACAATTATGAAGGTACAGCTACAGGGGATACTGAGGGGGATGGAGAATGAAAATGGAAACAGGAAGAATAAGATTATTTCGTCCCGATTACTTTACGATAGGTTCAAGGAAAGCAGATATCGTTTTTCCACAGTGTAAGGTCGATATTATTGTAAAAGGGAAAGAAATTTCCATTCATAAAGAAACGGAAGATGTTTTGCTTATAAATGATAAGGTGATACAGCAAGACAAGATATTTCTGGAAAATGGAGATGTTTTAACAATTGGAGATATTTCTGTCATTTTAGTGGAAAATGCAATTCTTATAGAAGGGAATATTGCTGAAATACATACACAGCTTCCTGTTATAAAAGATTCCAGAGTTCCCTTTGAAGGTTTTCCGAAGTACAAGCGTTCTCCAAGAATTATCAAAAGGGTGCAGGAAGAAAAAATCCAATTAGAGAAGCCAAAAGAATTGATGGATCGTAAAAAAGGCGGACTTGTTCAGCTAATATTGCCACCTGTGATTATGATTTGTATTACCATTGCAATTAGTGTGATTATGAAACGCGGATTATTTGTAGTGATGGCGGTTGCCGGTACGGGGATGTCTTTAGTTGTTTCCATTATGCGTTTTTTCAGTGATAAGAAAGAATTAAAAGAAAACAAAATTCTGAGAGAAAAAACCTATAAGCAGTATTTATTGCGGAAACGAAAAGAAATCTATCATGCCTATTGTAAAGAAAAAGAAGCTTATGAATATAATTATCCGTCTGTATCTGAAATCAGGAATATGATTGAAGAATACAGTCCTAGAATTTATGAGCGAAATTATAATGATGAAGATTTTCTGAAAGTATCATTAGGAATGGAAAAAACACATCCACAGCTTCAAATTCAGCTGAAACTTGATGAATTAAAAACGAAACCAGATATATTGGAAGATGAGGCAAAAGCGATCCAAAGAGAATTTTCTGTCATTGAAAAACCGGTAGTTATCGATTTGAAAAAGGCTCATCTTGGCCTGGTAGGAGAAAAAAGTGTAATACATGAGCAAATAAAAGCACTCATTTGCCAGCTTACGTTCTTTCACAGTTATCATGATTTGGAAATTATTGCAATTTATGATGAAGTTTATCAGGAAGACTTTCAGTGGATGCGCTGGTATCCACATTTTAAGATACATACGGTAAACAGCATTGCGATGATCAATTCAGAAAACAAAAGAGATCAGATTTTAGGAAGTCTATATCAGATCTTGAAAGACAGAAAACAAAAAGAAGAGGAAAGCAAAAAAGAGAGTACTTTTCTACCACACTTTCTCTTTCTGATTGATGAACCAAAATGGATTATGGATCATTCCATCATGGAATATTTGGAAAAGGAAGGGTATAATTTAGGATTTTCTATCATTTATACCTCTCATTTAAGGGCAAATCTGCCAGAAAATATAGGAACTATTGCAATGCTGAAAAACTCAGAAGATGGACTTCTGCTGATTGATGAACGGGAAGAAAAGCAGGAAAAGTTCAGGCTTCATAATATGCAGGAAATTCCTTTAGAGTGGCTTGGAAGAAATCTGGGTGTGCTAGAACACATGCAGGGGATTAGTGCACAGATACCGAACAGTATTACTTTCTTCCAAATGTATCAGGTGGAACGACCATCACAACTTCGGATTGAAGAAAGATGGAGAAAAAATAATTCTTCAAAATCATTGGCAGTACCGCTTGGTGCAAGAGCAGCCGGAGATTATGTGTATTTGAATCTTCATGAGAAAGCTCATGGACCGCATGGTCTGGTTGCAGGTACAACAGGTTCCGGAAAATCAGAAATCTTACAATCGTATATTCTTTCACTTGCTGTAAATTTCAATCCTTATGAGGTTGCCTTCCTTTTGATTGACTATAAGGGAGGCGGTATGTCTAAGATGTTTACAGCCCTTCCACATTTATTGGGGACGATTACGAACTTGGATGGTTCCCAGAGTATGCGTGCGTTGGCATCTATCAAAAGTGAACTAGCAAGAAGACAAAGTATCTTTAATCAATATGATGTGAACCATATCAATAACTATAATAAGTTATTTAAAAATGGAGAGGCAGAAGAACCTCTTCCACATTTATTCCTGATCAGTGATGAATTCGCTGAATTAAAAAAGGAACAGCCGGAATTCATGTCAGAGCTGGTATCTGCTGCCCGTATTGGACGAAGCCTTGGTGTACACTTGATTTTGGCAACTCAGAAACCTACAGGTGTAGTAGATGATCAGATTTGGTCAAACTCAAAATTTAAGTTGGCACTTAAAGTACAGAACGAAGCAGACAGTAAAGAAATTTTAAAAACGGCAGATGCAGCAAACATTACGCTGCCTGGACGTGCCTATCTGCAAGTGGGTAATAATGAAATCTATGAATTGTTCCAATCTGCGTGGAGTGGAGCTGCTTATAATGAAGAAGAACAGAAAGAAAAAGTCGATGACCGGGTTTATGTACTCAATGAAATCGGACAAGGGGAATTGGTAAATCAAGATTTAAGTGATACGAAAGAAAACAACAAAGTAGTAAAAACGCAGTTGGACGCAGTAGTACGCTATATTCACGAGTATTATGAAACACAAGATGTAAAAGAGGTGAAAAAACCTTGGCTTCCACCACTACCGGAACAACTTGTAAGCCCACAGGAACTGATTCGTGCAACCCCAAAAGAATTGAACATGAAAATTGCTATGGGACTCATTGATATTCCGGAAAAACAGGAACAGATTCCATATGATGTTGATTTTATCAAAGATGGGAATTTGCTGTATATTGCTTCAGCAGGATATGGGAAAACCGTCTTTTTGACAACTGCGGTTTTGTCCTTGGCTATGCAGAATAGCGTGCAGGATTTGAATTTTTATATTTTGGATTTCGGAAACAGTGGTCTGATGCCATTAAACAAACTTTCTCATGTGGCAGATTATATTGTATTTGATGACTCGGAAAGATTCCAGAAGTTAATGGGGATTTTGCAGAAAGAAATCAGAGAGAGAAAGAAAAAACTGGCAGATGAAGTAGTACAGAATTTTGAAGTTTACAATCAGGTTTCTGCAGAGAAAATGAAAGCAATTGTTCTTGTGATTGACAATTTTGATGTAGTAAAAGAACTTGGATATGAGGCTGAAGAATTTTTCCAAAAGATTTCCCGTGATGGTTATGGACTTGGGATTTTTGTAATTGCAACTGCTACCAGAAGCAATAGTATGAAATATTCTACCTACAATAATTTTAAAAACAAAGTGGCGGGATATCTGTTTGATGAGTCAGATGTAAATCTGATTGTTGGAAGAAGCACTTATAAACAATCAGAAACAAAAGGACGAGCTCTTTTGAAATATGACAATATGATAAGTGTAATGCAGCTTTACAGCATGGTCAAGTTTAAAACAGAATTGGAATATAAGGATAAAATTAAAGAATTGATACAGAATATTGATGCTCTGTATCCAGGTGAACAAGCTCCAAGAATTCCGGTTCTTCCAGAAAACTTGTTTTTGGCAGATATGAAAGAATATCCTCATACAGAGCAGGATATTTATGTTGGGCTCGAAAAAGAAGCTGTGTGTGCCTGCGGATTCCAGCTTGGAAATACACCATTTACGATTCTTGGTGAAGCAGCAAGAGGTAAGACAAACGTATTGAAGGTCGTTCTTGATCAGATGCTGGGAAAAGGAAAAATCTATCTGGTAGATTCCAAAGCTATGGAACTTTATTCCTATAAAACATCAGAAGAAGTTGTTATATAGAAAATCAGGCAATGGTGCCGCTGCTCATAGATGCACTCAAGGCAGAGATCACAGAAAGAAATCAAAAAGTCAAGGAATCATTAGAAATGGATCCGACGTTAAATCCAAAGGAAATCTGCCGGGAATTGCAGCCGTTTAGCTTGATTGTAGACGATTGGGATAATTTTGTGGAATTGACCAAAACACAGGCGATAACTTTGGCTCCTATTCTGAATGAGGCAGCAGGTGTTGGTATCAGTATCATTTTGACTGCACATTCCGGAAAGATGAAAGGATTTGACGAAGTGACGAAATTTGCGAAAAACACAACAGAAGGTTTACTTCTTGGAAATCAGGGAACAACAGCAATATTCCCGATTAATTCAGCCAAGGAACTTCCACAGTTTAAAGATGGTTTATTGTTCCATAATGGAGCTTATGTTAAAGTGCGGGTTCCAAAATATTAGGGAGAATTTTATGGATAAGGATAAAAATGGGGCAGAAATTGCTGAATGTAAGCAAAGAATATCAAAATGTAATGCACAAATAGCAGATAACAGAATCACTATCGAAAGTTTAGAAGAAAAAATTGAAAGACTTAAAAGTGCAAGGGATGCAGTAAGTGCAAAAAAGGAAGAAATAGGTACGACAATCAGTAACATGGCGGGAACTATTGAATCTATGAATTATTTTACATGGTGTGGAAGCAATAGAGAGTCTTTTGATGGGGAAGTAATAAAAGTATTGGAAGATTGTGATGCTTTCAAACAGGATGTAGATAGCTTACAAGATGCATTGAATGATGAAATTACACAATTGGAGAACAAACGATATGAGCATGAAGGCATCATTGGACAATTGAAGATGGTACTTAATGATTTGGATAATTGGCTTACAAAACTACTAAATTAGCAAAAGCCGTGTAACTATTCATTAGAAAAGTGCCACAGATAGGAGGGAATCGGTTTGAAAAGAGGAGGATATAAATCAGCACTATTAGTGAGTCTTTTCTTAATCATGATGTTGGGAGGATGTGGAATGGATACGAAAAAAGAAGTTATAACAAAAGCGATAGAGAGTCATTTACAGGAAAAATACGGAGAAGAATTTGAAGTACTGTCTTGGAATCAACCTAAACTGTTACCATCAGATAATGGAGCAATTTATGCAACATGTATTGCAAAAAGTGATCCAAAACATCCATTTGAAGGAAGCTATTTTTATACAGAAGATTTTGGACTAGAAGTAGGCCCTCTTGGAGATGGGTATGTGGAACGTCTGTTAGCAAAGCAGATGGAGAAAAAAACAGAAAAAGTGATTTCACAAGTGGCGAAAAGATACTATATCCAAGGACGTATCTGGTCACAAGAAGATGAGTGGGAAAAATGGCAAAATATGCCTGTAGAAGAAGTCTCCAATTGGGAAACTACGTTAATCTACGTAATTATGCAGGTAATCCGGATGAAAGAACCTTGGGGGCTATACGTATTTATATAGATGCTACGACAATGATGGATAAGACCGATGAAGAGGAGTATAAAATGTACGAGGAATTGTTTCGAGAGAAGCTGGGTGGGGAAGCACTACTTTATATTTATTACCTAGACAAAAAGAACTTTCGGCAGGCAGAAAAAGTATTGGAGACAAGTGCACCTAGAAATGGAGGAAGTCGTTTAGACAAAGCTATTGAAGAGCAGCCTTATTTTGGAACGATTATGCGGAGTGGTTCAAAGGTATTTGATGATTCTTTAGAGGTGTTCAAAGCAGCAAAACAGGGAAAAGAGCAGGAAAAATATAAATAAAAGGAAGGCGTTGTATATGGGTTCGACAACAGATAAAGATGCACTTGTGGCTTCACAGATAGCATATATGAATATTGAAAATGATGATATAAAGGACGCGGTAGATAGATACGGTTCAGCAACGTTGGAAAATATTTTTAGAGTGTCACCTAGTATAAAAAAACAATATATTAATCGAGTATATGGAAATAAAGATCCAAAAACGACAAAGTTAAGTGAATACGAACAGATGCGTTTAGAGGAAGCAAAGGCATTTATAGGGGAGATAAAAAATTCAGAGTATGCACAGTGGGAGATTGTGGAAGTAAAAGATGATAATGCAAATTCGGGATTTTATGGATGCATGATTGATTGTGGAGAAGGCCAGTCGATATTCGGTTTCCGAGGAAGTGAAAGTGACACTACGCATCAGCTACGTCAAGACTGGATCAATGCAGATATCGCTTTATTCAATAATATTTTAACGGAGCAGCAGAAAGCAGCACAGAACTTTGTGAAAGATATGAATAAAAAATATGGGGATAATTATACAACATTTGATTTTTCGGGGCATTCTCTAGGTGGAAATCTGTCACAGCATGCTGGAATTACAGTGCCTGCAAACATGCAGAACAAAGTGGGAACGATTTACAATTTGGACGGACCAGGATACTCCGATGAATATCTTTTGTCACATGCTTTAGAAATTGATAATATGGCTTCCCATGTGAAACACTATCAATGGTCTTTTATCGGAAATTTACTTAATCAAATGCCAGATGAAATGTTCCAATCTATACGAACAGACGATAGGGTTTATGAAATATATGATTTGGAAAAATTGACAGATGGCGCTCTGTTTCAAAAACATGATACCGGTTTTGTCTGGCGCTGGATGATGGAACACGATACAGAATTTTTCCAAAATGGTAAGATGGATGACTTTGCAAAAACGGTTGGTGTAGTCATAAGAAAAATAGAAAATGAAGCCCCTGGAGTAGTACGGAATTTGGCTGTAGATGGAATCTTCTTAATAAATCTTTTTCTTTTGGCAAAAGAATCCGAAAATACAAAGGAATTTGGAAAGAAAGTATGCAAGTACTTTATAGATACATTTCAAAATGGCGTCCATATAGGAATGGAAATTTGGGATTCCATTGAAAGAGGAATTTCTAAATGGGCGGCAGCAGGTGTGGATTTTATTGCACTATTTAAAAATCCATATTTTAGACAAGTAAATGATTTCAAAAAGAAAGCGGGGAGGATTACAAGTACTTATGGGCATTTGGATATGGAAAGTAAACTTATATCTCTTAACAATATGACAGAAACATATCAGAACCTGGATCATTTGATGAAAATGTATAAAACATTTCTTATAGCAAGTGCAGACTCTTATAGAGAAGCGGGAAAACTTATGCTTCTTAAAGAAAAAGATATATTATAAGAGAGGGGGAAGAATGTGGGATATTATCTTAGAATGGAAGAAATTTTAAGCTTACAGCTTAAATCGCAGGAACAAATTGAGCGTTGGAAAGAAGAGCTACAAGAGGTTGGAAAAACTCTGGAAGTTTTAGGAGATACAAACGAATTGCAAGGTGAAGCTGGTACAAAATTAAAAGATAACATAAAAAATATTCATATGCCAATAAAAACAGAGATAGAAGCTCTTCTAGATCTATTCCAAGAAAATTATTCTAAATACGTACTAGGATTTATGGAACTTGAGGAGTCAAATACAGCAATTATTAAACAAGATGTGTTAGAAAGACAGCAGAAACAATTAAACTTATATAAAGAAAGTTATACTGACATTTATGAGAATATCGTAGATGAACTTAGTAAAGTAGATGATTTATTCAGTTATTCCATCGAGTTTCAAGTTCCAGAGAAAATTGATACACTTATGGTTACATTGACAGACATTAACGAAAAAATTGGAGAATATGATGTGTCACATGCGAATGATATGAGTTTACTTGATGAAGGAATAACTTTAATGCGAATGAAATTTTCTAAATAATTAAGAAACGTTCTGTTTTATTTTAAATATGAGAGGTATGAATGCAATGAAAGAAGAAAAGTTTTTACCATTAGGTTCTGTAATTATTGTAAAAGGAAGTGTAAAAAAGCTTGTTTTGATTGGAAGAGGTGTTGTAGCAATTTTCAAGGGGGAGCAAAAATATTTTGATTATGTTGCTTGTACTTATCCAGAAGGCTTGATTGGAGAAAACGTGTTATATCTAAACCACGAGGATATTGAAGAAGTAATTCAAAAAGGGTTTCAAGATGAAGATGATTTCAGAATGCAAAAAAGTTTAAAAGAACATTTGGATGGATTATTAAAAATAGAAAATGAGTCATAAAACTTTTGCTTTCTGGACAGGGAGGTGTGATTCATGGCAAATAAAAATCAAGCTGCTATTTCATCTGCAAAATATGAAATTAATCAAGCAAACTATAGGATTTCAGAGTGTCAAAATGAAATTCAGGGATTAGAAAAGAAAATTGAGCGTTTGGAAGGTGCAAAACAGAAACTGCAGACTTATAAACTCAATATAGAGTCGGAGAAATTTGACATTACGCAAAAACTTTCATGTAGCAGTTGGAAAGGATCTAATAAAGAAGAGTATGAAGGAATTGCTGAGGAACAGCTTAAACCTTGTTATCAAACATATTATGATGAAACTGATCAAGCCGTAGATGCGACTATGGATGAAATCACAAGATTGGAAAATCAGATTTATGATCAAGAAGGAGTGATTGGCTGGCTAAAAAGTCAGATTAACTCTTTGGGAAATTATATTGAAACATTGCTTAATTAGGTAAGGGGGACTGTCAATGATTGAATTAAATAAATTAACTTATAATTCGAATGTGTCAGCGTTATCTGTAGCCAGCCAAGGTATTAAAAAAAGTAAAGAACAACCGGAAATTACAGGAAATATGAAATCTTTAGCAGCATTTTTAGAAACCTATCAGACTTTATCAGAACTGTTTGGAAGTTATAAAACTTTATTGCAGGAAGATGTGGGAAAACTACAAGATGTCAGTACCTGTATGACTTATGCAGAACAATCCTTAATAAAACGATAGACATTTAGCGGTTGGAACATATAGAATTTGAAAAGAAGCACCCAAGGAGGAGGTGTGTTATGGGATACCATGTGAAAATTGAAGAGTTGTTGGAAGTACAAAATCAGATGATTAGCCAGTTGAGTGAATGGGGAACACAATTAGAGACGGTTTATCAGGCATTAGAAACGATTGTAGTAACACCATGCATCCAAGGGGAAACCGGGAAAAGCATACAGAATTATATACAAGAAGTACATATTCCTGTGATTGGATCACTACAGCAACTCTTAACTGAGTTTCAGGTACGTCTTTCGGTATATGCAGAGGGATATTATGGAATTGATTCTTCTTATGAGGCTGAGATTCCACAAGAAATATTGGAGGAACAACAGCAAGTATTGGAGAATGGACGGGAGGACTTTGAAAATTTACGGGAAGAAATTAATAGCGTCATTTCCAGTGTTAGTGATATTGTTTCAGTTGTCCAGCCTTCAGGTTTGGCATTAGTACTTTCTTATCAGTTGATGGAAAGTCGTGTTAAAACTTTAAACAGTGACATTGGTGATTATGAGGAAACGCATCAAAATGACACACAGAATATGGACTCCATGATGGAGTCTATAAGGTCTATTCTGATAGCAAGAACAGGAAGCTCTGCTGTATCAGTAACTAATTATCAGGCTGGTTCTATTGCAATGCTGCCGGCATATCAAAGGCTGCAGATGGGCTATGAAGAAAGTGGAAATTTTGTAGCTCAGAACATGGCTCAGTACGAAGAGGCAATGAAAAAGTTTGAAGATAAAATGAACGATAAACTTGCTGATGATAGGAAAGCAGAAGGATTGAAACAGCTTCTTGCAGGCATCGTATCCGCAACAGTGGGAACAGCATTGATTTTCGCAACAGCGGGTGCGGCTGCCCCTATTGTGCTTGGAGGGGCTATTGTAGGAGGAACATCTACCTTATATGGATTATCGAACGCAACAGAAGGAATGAATAATATATCCCTTGGCTTTTCCGGGGACGGATTTACAATGGCAGAAAACCCTATCCGTGATACACTGTTTGCAGGAAATCCGGATTTATATTATACTATAGGAAATGCCAGTACTATGATTTCGGCAATGGCATTACCGATGAGTGGTATTTTAAAAGGGGCAACAGGTGCTGCAAAATTTAAAACTATCGCCGTAGATGGTGGAAGGATATTGATTGGCAATGTGGCAGAAGATAAAGCTTATGATGCAATCTATCAAAGTACAGACAGCCGTATATTGGCAATGCTGGGAAGTAATGTGGTAGAAGGAGTCCTGTCAGGAAACCTAGCAAATAGTTCAGTATCGGAAATTGGAGATGTGGCGAGAAAGGTGGATATTGAAGAACTGGGAGATAGTATCACAATAAATTCTAATCAAGGTAGATTAGATGTATTGAAGAGTAATGTTCAAACTAGTCAGAAAATTTTTACAGAGATACCATTTGATAAAACTGGAAAATTAAAGTCTAGTATTAAATATCAGACAGGTGAATTCAACTATAACTATGAAACAGATGAATTGGGTAGGATATCTAATTGGAATACTGAAAACTTACAATTAACACAACGTGAAAAGAGATTAAACCATGTAGCAAAAACTCCTGGGAAATTAAAAGGAGATCATGCGGGACACTTGGCTGGAGATCGCTTTGGCGGTTCTCCCAAGTTAGATAATATGGTTTCTCAGTCTCAACATGTCAATTTAAGCGATTATCGAAAAATTGAAAATATATGGGCACAGGCAATAAAACAGGGAAAGGAAGTTGCTGTTAACGTTGAAGTTAGATATGATAAAAATGGTTTACGCCCAACGGAATTTATTGTAGAATATATAATTGATGGAGATGCTACTATTCAGAATATTTTTAATTAGATTGGAGGATATCATGGAAAAAATATTTGAGGATTATTTTTCAGAACTTCAAGCAGATATGGTTTCTATTTGCTTAGATACGTAGAAGATAGAGCCGAAAAAGTATATATATATTGTTCTTTTGAAAATAATATACTGTCAAGTGGCTTTTTTTATAAGGTAAATGGGCAAGTAGTGAAAAAGAATAGACTAAATGATGTGATAAATGGCAACGAAGAAGAGTATGATGTGTCAGTAGATAGACAGAGAGCTACAATAGCTATTATTAATGACGATATTAAATCATTAATAACATTATGTCAGAAATATAAAAAAAAGATGCCAACACAAATTAAACTTACTTATGATGTGTTAAAGAATAGATTAAATGCAGATTATTGTTATGAAACAGTGTTTAGCAATGATAAAGATAAGACAGCATATGATATTTTAGAAGAATGGTATAATTCTGAAAAAAACATATAAACAATATAGACTTTTATTCCTTAAAAAATCCCACTAATTTTCTGCGTATTTTTTCATAAGTTGGTAAATACCGATATATTCCCTATTTTAGGGGCTTTATCGGTATTTTCTTTTTAGAGAAGATATCTTGCATAAAGCTGGATTTACCAGCATGAAAATACAACAAAAAGTAGTAAATAAATAGTAGGCGCCTAATTGGTTCTTTACATGTTTAGGTAAATTTAACGTGAAAGAGTTCTCTAAATAATACTTATTGGAAGAACAACAGCAAGTATTGAAGAATGGAAGGGAGGACTTTGAGAACTTATGGGAAGAAATCAACAATGTCATTTTCAGCGTTAGTGGCATTGGTTCAGTTGTAAGCGCAAAATAATTCGACGGATTGTGTTGCCCTAAAAATGAATCCATAATAATCATTAGAAAATGCAAGCATTTCACTTCATCTTCTCTTGCTAGAAATGATAGATGCGAGCATTTTACTCTATCCGATTTATGGAGGTGTGCTTATGAGAAGCAAAAGAATACCTGCCGAAGAACAATACCGTCTCATCATGGAATGCCGTCAAAGTGGATTGACAGATCATCAATGGTGTGTGGAACACGACATTAAACCGGGAACTTTTTACAACTGGGTAAAAAGGCTGCGTCAGAAAGGTTGTGTGGATTTGCCAGCGTCAACCGCACGCAGCTATCGTGCACCGGAAAGCCAGGAAGTTGTCAGAGTGGATTTTCATGATACTGACCCGCTCCCATATGAACAGCCATTAAATGTGATTCCGGTAGCTACGGAAAGAAATAACCTTTCCGTAGCAGAGCCAATGAAGCTGTCTGTAGGAAGTTTTCATCTAACAATACCAAATGGAACAGATCCTCAGCTTCTGGCTCAAACGCTTCGCATTGTGAAGGAGTTGGAATGTTAGGGGATATCACAGCCGCCGATGAAATCTATATCGTAACAGGCTTATAAACATGAAATTTTTATCCTCATCTTTTTACCAAAAGCTTTATTTTAGGCATTCTTATAACAAAAGATGAGGATAAAAAGTTATCTCAGCCCACAGATGCGAGCAAGTTCATCCTCATTTTCTTCCCATTCCGGAGTCTCGTCTGGAATTGTAGAATTAGCAGTATTCATTGCTTCTCCAAGCATTTCAATGGATGGAGTCGCATAAATCCTGGTTGTTTCAGTAGATGAATGTCCAAGAATTACAGATATCATCTCCAGTTCAACCCCGTTTCGGTATAAACCAGTTGCCCTGGTACGCCGGAACATATGGCAATGCAGATGTTTCGGGAGATTTGGGTGTTCTGGTCTGATCGCATCCGCATACTTATTGATGATTCTTGAGACATTTCCAGGGGACATCGGAGCAATACTTCCTTTGATTTTCGTATAGAATAAGGGCTGATCAGGAAGCATTTCCGGATGAAACTGTCTTAAATACTTTTTTAAATGAGATACTGTTGCATCTGTAATGGATACGGAACGTTCCTTATCGCCTTTCTTCTGGAAGGAGGGGCTGTATGATGTCAGGACACTATAGTTTCACCAGCTGTTTTGCACCATTTATCGAAAGCATGATCACAGAAAAAAGAAACGCAGGCTTCCAGTATGAGCATGCAGAATGGATTCTTCACAAATTTGATGAATTCTGTAATCAGGAACAGGTTGAAACTCCTGTGATAACTCAGGAACTGGCGGGAAAATGGGGGACTCTGCGTAAAACAGAAACAAAAGTTACTCTTGCAGGAAGGATCTCCGTTCTCCGACAGTTAAGTCTGTACATGCAGGCATATGGAATTAAGTGCTATGTCCCGAGAAACTTCACCCGTAAAAGCAACCGTAGCGCATATGTTTTAAGCATTGAAGAAATACAGTCCTTGTTTCTGGAGATTGACAGTTACCAGCCAACCATAAATGCCGAGGTCTTTCATAGGCTGGCTCTGGAATACAGGATCCTGTTTCGCATGCTTTTCTGCTGTGGACTCAGGGTATCAGAAGCCAGAAAACTGCGACTGGACACGGTCGACCTGGAAAATGGTGTACTAAAAATCTATCAGTCAAAAGGCAGCAATGACCGTCTTGTCTATCTGCCGGACGATCTGCGACAGTTATGCTGTGAGTATCTAAAGATCATGACAGTTAAATATAAAATAAAATCGGAATGGTTCTTTCCTGCATCCGATCCAGCAAAAGTACTGCAGGTTGCTTCCGTCGGGAAACGTTTCCACCGGGCATGGGAGCAAACACCTTATGCCAGAGAAGGGGCTCTCCAGCCAACAGTGCAATACGACGGTAGAGATGGCCACGGCAAATGGAGTAAATGTCTATCACTATTTAACCTATCTTCTGGAAAAGCTGCCAGATGATAGTATGAGTGACAATGAATTAGATCAACTTGCTCCATGGAATGAAAAGGTAAAAGCTGAGATAGAGCGTCGAGCAGAAAACTCAAATCAATAATAAATCATATGTGAATTGTCAAGGTATTCCGTTTACTGAAAAGTAGCCGGATATTTTTCTATCAACGGCTGAAATTTAAGCGCTTACAGATTTTAAGTAAGAGTAATGTACTGTACAAGAAAGCCGGTGAAACGCCTTGAATTGATATTGAGAATATTACGGGGTGGCGGAATAATCAGATATTGGATCCATAGGCTTTGTAAATGCTATAATAAAAGATTCTATTCTATGTATTTAATATGTTCTATATAGAATGGAAAAAATGAAAAGGATGTACAGATGAAATATAATAGTGTATTGACAGAAAAAATAAGTTCTTGTTATTCTAAATATTATTGAAACTACACACAAATTACAAAATAAGATGATAAAATGAAATTATTTAGGAGATGACAGTATGCAGAAAATTTTGATTGTGGAAGATGATTTAGATATACAAGAAATGATACAATTTTTTTGGAAGACCAAAACTATCAAGTATGTGTTGCTGATGATGGTGTAGAGGGGGTGGCGATTTTCAATAAAGAACATCCGGATATGGTACTTTTGGATATTATGTTGCCTAAGATGGACGGATATGCCGTTTGTGAAATCATCAGGCAAAGTTCAAATGTGCCAATTATTATGATTAGTGCATTAAGCAGTGAAACAGATCAGATTAAAGGATTTGAATTACAAATAGATGATTATATTCCAAAGCCAATTTCGTTACCGCTGATGATTAAAAAAATAGAAGCTGTATTTAGAAGATATAATAAAAAAGAGGAAACAGAAAATAATCAGATGTGGTATCGTGAAATCTGTCTTATTATTGGTAATTATCGGGTAATTATAAATGGAGAAGTATTGATCTGACACAAAAGGAGTATGAAATATTAAAGGAGCTAATGGAGCATCCTGGAGCTGTGATCTCAAGAGAGAGCTTCCTGAATCGATTGTGGAAATATGAATTTTATGGTGATGAACGTGCTGTAGATAATCATATTAAAAATTTAAGAAAGAAATTAGGCAGTCTGGGAAATTATATTGAAACAGTAAGAGGAGTGGGATATCGCCTTGAGAAAGTACATTAAAGAACACTTAACTGTCAAGGTATTTTTAGTAACTATAATGCTATTATTGACATTGAGTGCGGCAATCTACGGAATGGTCACATTTGGCATGTCGAACTTTTATTTAACAGAATTAAATAAAGTCTTGAGAAAGAATTAGACACTACGATTTCACAAATAAAGGATATGACTAATGATGAAACTCAGAAGATATTGGAACGGTTTGCGATAGAGTATGGAGTCTCTATCATTGTGAAAAATCAAGAAGGAGAGGAGATAGGAAATTATGGAGAGATATCTTATTTTTTAGCTCCAGATGCAGATAGTTCAAAAGCACAAAATAGCAAGGGCATTACAAAAAATTATATCGTGAAATCTAATGAAGGCACGATTTATAAACTTCAGATATTTGGAACGAAAGAGTCTGTAAATATAGGGTTAAAAGTGTTAAACCGAATTTTGCCAGTTCTCGGAGTAATTACTTTTGCTGTATCTATTTTAATTGCTATTTTTTTCGCTCAATATATCACTCGACCAATTTTAAAGGTGAATGAAGCATCTAAAAGAATGGTGAAATTAGATTTTCGTAGACCGTATCCCGAAACACGAAGCGATGAGATTGGTATTTTGGGAGAAAATTTGAATCGATTGGCGGAACATTTGGAAGAGACATTACAAGAGTTAAAAGAAAAAAATAAAATATTGCAAGATGAAATCCAAAGAGAGCAGGAAATGGAACAGAAGCAATTGTCATTTTTTGCAGCAGTTTCGCATGAATTGAAAACCCCAGTTACTATATTAAAAGGGCAAATTCAAGGGATGATTTCAGGAATTGGTGGATATAAAGATAGGGATAAATATCTGAAAAGATCATACGAAGTAGTCTTTTCAATGGAAGGACTGATTCAGGAGATACTTGATGTTTCGCGTATAAAGTCAGCTGGATTCTTAGTCAATTTTTCTAATGTATCCTTGGATAACATTGTAAGAAATTGTATACAAGAATGGGAAGATGTTGCGACAGATAGAGGGGTGACTTTCCACATAGAAATAGAAGAGCACACAGATATTCATGCGGACAGAGTTCTTTTTCAGAAAGTAATTGGCAATTTAATTAGCAATGCGGTAAAGTATACGCCGGATAATGGAAATATTTGGTGTAAGGTGTATAAAAAAGGAGGAGATGTAATATTTTCCGTTGAGAATAATGCTGAGCATATTTCGGAACAGGAAATTCCAAAATTATTTGATGCATTTTATAGACGAGAAAAATCTAGAAATAGAAAGGCTGGAGGAAGTGGTTTAGGTCTCTATATTGTAAAAATGATTGTAGAGTTACATCACTATGAGTGTGAATTAAAAAATACTGATCAAGGTATAGAAGTGAAAATAATATGTAAAGACTAGAAAAACATCCGTTTGTTGTGATTACAGGCGGATGTTCTTTTTTTGAATAAATGTAGGAGATGCTATCTACACAAAAAACATACAATAAAAACAAAGAAATCATAAAAAAACAATTTAAACTATGTATTACAAAGAACAACAGAAAAAGGTATGAAGTGGATAGACATATGATAGAAAATGTTTTTGAAAGGAGAAGAAAAATGAACGAACACCTGAAAAAGATCAAAGGGACCATTGATGTAGAGAGAGGATACAGTCTGGGGACTGTTTTCACTACCAGAAACAAACAGTATATGTATGATACAGGAACCGGAAAAGTGTTTGAGTGCGGGGCAAATGAATACCAGATATTAAAAAGCCTGTTTGAACAGACAAGCCTTCCGGAGAAAGTGGAAGGATCTTCTGAAGAAGAACTGGAGGCTGCATACAGAAATATCTGGGAGATGATAGAAACAGAGCATATCCTGCAGATTTCACCGGATTTAAAGTTTGTAAAGGAAACAGACGAAACATTAAGGGATTTGCTACGGTATGATCTGCGGCAGGTTATCCTGGAGCTGACAGAACAGTGTAATATGAGATGCCGGTATTGTATTTATAATGAACATAATGAAGGATACCGGAATTTTTCGCCAAAAGCTATGACCTGGGAAGTGGCCAAACGTGCTGTGGAGTATGCAAGGGATAACAGCGGAGATAAAGTGGCAGTATCCTTTTATGGCGGAGAACCGCTGGTGCAGTTTGAACTGATGAAAAAGACAATAGATTACAGCCGACAGATTATAAAAGGAAAAGAACTGACCTTTTCTTTCTCTACCAACCTGACACTGGTAACACCGGAAATCGCAGCGTATGTGGCCGGAGTGGAAGGAATGAGTGTTCTGGCAAGTATAGATGGACCAGAAGGAATCCACGATGCGTACAGAGTGATGAGTGGAGGAAAAGGAAGTTTTGAGAAAGCAATACAGGGATTAAAATATTTGGTAGAAGCTTTTGGAGAGAGGGCAAAGGAAAGTATTGTAATCAATACAGTGGTCTGCCCGCCGTTCAGTGCAAAGAAACTGGATGCGATTAAGGAGTTTTTTGAAGGTCTGAGCTGGCTGCCAAAAGAA
>ENA-OQIG01000044-OQIG01000044.1-human-gut-metagenome-genome-assembly--contig:-NODE-44-length-69392-cov-3.089208_pt1 | contig 69392 bp, 75 predicted proteins | sample MGYA00242576_ERZ504741 | MGnify/ENA primary metagenome ERZ504741 (study PRJEB26092, sample SAMD00036436) | human gut metagenome | host: Homo sapiens | study: EMG produced TPA metagenomics assembly of... | reverse complement strand
CCTTGTGTACTAAACGAACTGCGTAATTGCTTTTCATTTCAATCTATCTTTTAATTAAAGAGCCTTCCTCACACAAGTGAGAAAGGCTCTAAATTCTATCTTTTATGGTACGAACACATACAACACAAAACCTTTCTCACGCTCTTGATGGGACCACCACGACGCGAATAATATGCAGGACTGCTAGGTTAATAGATGTATGTAACATATTCATATCTTCTTTTCTTTATTTTCGTGCTGCAAAGGTAAGGGCTTTTTTATTATATCCAAACAAATCGAAGAAAAAATCACTTAAAAGCGAATAATTGTAAGAAAAGGGAGGTATTATTTCTCTATTTTATCACTTAAAGGTTGAATTTACAACTATTATCTAACTGCGCACCTCACTTTCTTTTTCTGACAAAAGCACTTAATAATCTGAAATTTACCCTCCCTATACCGGAGTACAAGCAAATAATTCGTATCTTTGTAGACCCGTATTTACGGGAATTATTAATCAGAAACAAAAAAGATCAGATGGAAACAGTAGAAAACAAGTACATTACCGTTGCATACAAACTATATACAATGGAAGATGGTGAAAAAGAGTTGTTCGAAGAAGCAAAAGCAGAACATCCCTTTCAATTCATTTCAGGATTAGGAACAACACTCGAAGATTTCGAAAATCAGATAACTGCTCTTTCTAAAGGTGATAAATTTGATTTTACCATTCCGGCAGATAAGGCTTACGGACAATATGACGAACAACACGTTATTGACCTCCCCAAAATATTTTGAAATAGATGGCAAGTTTGATAGCGAACGTATTAAAGAAGGTAACATCGTACCTTTGATGACTGGTGACGGTCAGCGCGTAAATGCCAGCGTAGTAGAAATCAAACCGGATGTTGTAGTAGTTGACCTCAATCACCCGTTGGCTGGTGCCGACCTGATTTTCGAAGGTGAAATACTGGAAAGCCGTCCTGCTACCAACGAAGAAATCCAGGAATTGGTGAAAATGATGAGTGGCGAAGGTGGTTGCGGTTGCGGATGCGACAGCTGCGGTGATGGCTGTGGCGACGACTGCGGTTGCGAAGGCGGACACTGTCATTAATTGAAGTATTAAGTATAAAGTATTAAGTATTAATTTCGTGCGGATATAGCCGGAGTTTTAATACTTAATACTTTTTTTATGCCGTCATTCCGGCTAATACCTAATACTTGATACTTAATACTTAAAATCAGCATCCTTTGTGCGTCATGATGTCAAGTACCATTTATCCGTTTCGTTCATGCTTGCGAGCCGATTCTTGTCAGGTTACGGATACTTTGGTCTACATCTTCATCTATAATTCCTTCTACGGAAGTCACACAACGGTCTTCCATTGCCATCATGGCAGACAGTACGGCTGTCGAAACTCCGGTGGTTACCTTCAAGGCACAACTCGGTTTTGCACCGTCACAAATCATTCCTGTCAAATTGGCAATCATGTTTTGAACAGCGAAGGCAACTTGATTGTAGTTTCCTCCCATTAACCAGGTGATTCCACAACTGGAACCTGTGGCAGCTACCACACAACCACACAAAGCAGACAAACGTCCCAAACTTTGTTTGATATATATAACAGTGAGATGGCTAAGCATTAAAGCACGGATCAGTTCTTCTTCACTTTTTCCGTTTTCTTCTGCAAAGACAACGACAGGAAGTGTAGCGGATATCCCCTGATTACCACTGCCGGAATTACTCATTACAGGAATCATAGCACCGGCCATACGGGCGTCACAGGCAGCCGACGTATAAGAGAGGATATGAGAAAACACGCTATCCCCCATCACTTTATGCTCATAAGTTCCCCGAAGCATTTTCCCTAAAGAATGTCCGTAGTTACCTTTAAAGGCTTGCTCGGCAGCAGCTTTGTTCAAACGGGCTGTGTCAAGGATGAAACGGATTTCATCCAGCGGAGCAGTCAGTGCAAAGTCATATACTTTACGCAAGTTTAGTTCGGGCGAAGCTCTTCCTCTTCCTCGCTGACTGTCTGTTGCTTGTCGAGCAACGTTTGCTCATCTTTGGCTATATATATAAAGGTAGTATGTCCACCGGCAATGATGGCTTTAGCCGTTTTATCTTCCGTTTTACAGATCACTTCGATATAAAGCTTTTCCGTAATATCTTCTTTTAGAGAAATACAAATCCGTTTTTCTGCGATGAATTGTTTTCCCTGTTCCACCGCTTCCGGCGTACAATCCCTCAATACCTCCAACTGATAATCTGATTTGCCAATCAACGCACCCAAAGCAACCGCTATGGGAAGCCCGACCATACCCGTTCCCGGTATTCCGACTCCCATGGCATTCTTTAATATATTAGCACTTAACAGGACTTCTATCTTTTCCGGTTTCGCTCCCAGTGTTTCGGCAGCTTTAGCTACACAAAGCGCTACTGCGATAGGTTCCGTACATCCGATAGCCGGAATGACCTCCTTCTTAATCAATTCTATAATTTGCCTTCTTTCTGATTCAGTCATGGACTTATAAGTTTTGGTTCCACAAAAATAGGAAATTCTTTCTTTTCCAACATTCTATAATGAACAAATAAAATCTCATATTGTTATAAAACCTCCCATACACCAAACTTTAATAGAAAGAATTGATAGAAAAATGAAAGCAAAACACATAGTTGTTTATTTGCTACTAGCTATTGTTTCCTCTTCATGTATCCGCGAAGAAGCTCTCAATGCAGAAGCAGACATATTAAGTTGCGCACTACCAGGAGTAGCCATGACAACCAGTCCTATTATTAACAATAATTCCATCACTATCTTCGTCGGTCCGGGAACTGATATTTCAGAACTTACACCTGAATTTACATTGACTCCGGGAGCTACAATTAATCCTCTTAGCGGTACGGAACGAAATTTCAATACTCCACAAGAATATACTGTTACAGCTGCCGATGGTGTTTGGAAGAAAACGTATATCATATCCGTTATCGACACGGAACTTGCCACGAACTATAATTTCGAAGATACGCTTGGCGGAAAGAAGTACTACATATTTGTAGAACGCGAAGGAGGTAAAGTCGTTATGGAATGGGCCAGCGGAAATGCGGGCTATGCCATGACCGGCGTAGCCAAAACTGCTGATGACTATCCCACTTTCCAAATAACGGACGGAAAAGCCGGCAAATGCCTTTCTTTAGTGACACGCAGTACCGGATTCTTTGGACAAATAGCAGGAATGCCTATCGCGGCAGGAAATCTGTTTATCGGTTCCTTTGATGTAAGCAATGCAATGAGTAATCCGCTTAAAGCAACTAAATTCGGTCTTCCTTTCCGGCATGTACCTACTTATCTGGCTGGCTATTATAAGTACAAAGCGGGAGATCAGTTACAGAAGGAGGCAAACCTGTAAATGGGAAACGGGATATCTGTGACATATATGCCATCATGTACGAAACCAGCGAATCTGTTCCAACCCTTGACGGAACGAACGCATTTACCAGCCCAAACCTGATTTCAACAGCACGGATTAATAATGCCAAAGAAACGAACGAATGGACTTACTTTAAGCTTCCTTTCACCACTCTCCCCGGCAAATTCATAGATAAGGAAAAGCTAATGGATGGAAAATACAATATAGCCATAGTGTTCACCTCAAGTCTGGAAGGAGATCATTTTAACGGAGCAATCGGAAGTACGTTGCTCATTGACGAGGCCGAGTTAATCTATCACTCGGAAGATTAGTGGAACTAAATAACTTTATAACAACAAAAACGATGAAAATCTATCCGTATATATTCAGTTTACTAACCTGTATAGGAATAGCCCTCCCCGGCTATGCACAGGTTGATCGAAATGAAACACTGATCCGTTCCGCCCTTCACGGAATGGAATATGAGATAAAAGCAGGTTTCAGCATTGGCGGCACAGCCCCGCTTCCTCTTCCGGTGGAAATCCGTTCCATTGACGGATATAACCCGACATTAGCTATCAGTATAGGAGGTGAAGTGACCAAATGGATTGCCGTTCAGAACAAGCTCGGAATTATAGTCGGATTGCGACTTGAAAACAAAGCAATGACTACCGAAGCCACCGTGAAGAATTACAATATGGAGATTCTCGGCAGGGAGGTGAAAGAATCAGCGGAGTATGGACAGGCGGAGTAAAAACCAAAGTACATACTGCCGGACTGACAATACCTCTGATGGCTACCTACAAACTAACCAACCGGTGGAACATCAAAGCCGGGCCTTATTTCTCCTATCTACTTTCAAGAGAATTTTCAGGTCACGTATACGAAGGATATTTGCGGGAAGATAATCCCACCGGTCCGAAGGTTGAGTTTACCGACGGTAAAATTGCAACATACGATTTCTCGGACGACTTGAGACATTTCCAGTGGGGATTACAGATAGGAGCCGGATGGCGAGCCTTCAAGCACCTCAATGTGTATGCCGATCTTACCTGGGGATTGAATGATATATTTAAAAACGATTTTAATACAGTCACTTTTGCCATGTACCCCATCTACTTGAATATAGGTTTCGGGTATGCTTTTTAAGTCCCACTAGGCTCTGCCACCTGCTTCACTCCGGAGTAGGTTACTTTCACCGTCTGTTGCAATGCAGGCACTTTCACATTAATAGTCATGTCTGCATTTCCACCTTCTACAGTTCCCGTAACTGTTACAGGACAAGTACCCAAAGAGGCAGCATCTCCTTCAAATGTAAGATCTTGCTGTCCGGTGAATGTAGACATACCTTCCCCCTTTTTCACTTCACATTTATCAATGACAATATCTCCAAATTTTAATATCTGCTGGTTGATGAACAATTCAAAATCCTTCAGTTCAATCTTCACTTCCGTATTGCTGACCTGCGAAAGCGTGATAAACTTCTCTATTCCGTCGCCGATGACAATTTCCTGATCGGAGCCATCCGGTATCATGGACATATCCAGATTTCCCCAATACGTTCCGATTACATCCGGAGCCGTTATCACAGCTTCCTCTTCGGGAGGATTCTCATTATTCTTGTTATCACTATCGTCGTCATCACTGCTACAAGCAGCAAAGAGAGTAAGAGACATACCAATGCCCATAAATACAATAGATTCTTTTTCATACGTCTTTGGTTTAGTTATTACAATAAATTCGTCCTTTATAAACTAAAAAGAAGAAAAAAGGTTCAATATGCTTCCTTTTTCGAAGTTATTTCGAGTTCGCAACTTTCTTACCGAAAACTTTGTTATATTTGCATATAGTAATTTTAAAAAAGCCACAACTATGTTTAATTCATTTGGCAATATCTTTCGACTCACAAGTTTCGGTGAGTCTCATGGAAAAGGAATTGGAGGAGTGATTGACGGATTCCCATCAGGAATTACCATCGACGAAGAATTTGTACAACAAGAACTAAATCGCCGTCGTCCGGGACAATCAATCCTTACCACCCCACGCAAAGAAGCTGATAAAGTAGAGTTTCTTTCAGGTATTTTTGAGGGGAAATCAACCGGGTGTCCTATCGGTTTTATCGTTTGGAATGAAAACCAACACCCCAATGACTACAACAATCTGAAAAATGTATATCGTCCTTCACACGCTGATTACACATACACGGTGAAGTATGGAATCCGTGACCATCGCGGCGGCGGACGTTCCTCTGCACGCGAAACGATTTCGCGCGTTGTAGCCGGTGCATTGGCTAAGCTGGCACTCCGCCAACTGGGAGTCAATATCACTGCCTATACCTCACAGGTAGTCCTATCAAGCTTGAGGTACTTACTCGGACTATAATTTCGACCTGATAGAAACCAACGATGTACGTTGTCCGGACCCTGAAAAAGCAAAAGAAATGGCAGACCTTATATATAAGGTAAAAGGTGAAGGCGATACCATCGGAGGTACACTGACCTGTGTCATTAAGGGATGCCCCATCGGATTGGGACAACCTGTTTTCGGTAAACTTCATGCTGCCCTGGGTAACGCCATGTTAAGCATCAACGCTGCCAAAGCATTCGAATACGGTGAAGGATTCAAGGGTTTGAAAATGAAAGGTTCCGAACAGAACGATGTTTTCTATAACAATAACGGACGGATCGAGACGCACACCAATCACTCCGGAGGTATTCAGGGAGGATTGAGTAATGGTCAGGATATTTATTTCCGTGTAGTGTTCAAACCGATTGCCACGCTGCTGATGGAACAGGAAACTGTCAACATTGATGGCGTCGACACCACTCTGAAAGCACGCGGACGTCATGACGCTTGTGTATTACCTCGTGCCGTACCTATCGTAGAAGCAATGGCCGCCATGACTATACTCGATTATTACTTACTGGATAAAACGACGCAACTCTAATGAACGAGATTCAGAAATACATAGCGGCACACGAACCAAAGATGATGGATGACTTGTTCAGCCTTATTCGCATTCCCAGTATCAGTGCTCTGCCGGAGCACCACGACGATATGCTGGCTTGTGCGGAACGCTGGGCACAGCTGTTATTGGAAGCAGGTGTGGACGAAGCATTGGTAATGCCCTCACAGGGCAATCCGGTTGTTTTCGCTCAAAAGATCGTGAACCCGGATGCAAAGACTGTATTAATCTACGCTCATTACGATGTGATGCCGGCCGAACCATTGGAACTCTGGAAAAGCGAACCGTTTGAACCGGAAATACGTGACGGACATATCTGGGCACGTGGAGCGGATGATGACAAAGGACAATCGTTCATTCAGGTGAAAGCATTTGAATATCTCGTCAAAAACGGATTACTGAAGAATAATGTGAAGTTCATCTTCGAGGGTGAAGAAGAAATAGGTTCACCCAGTCTGGAAGCTTTCTGCGAAGAACATAAAGAATTGCTGAAAGCAGACGTTATTCTGGTGTCGGATACGAGTATGCTAGGAGCTGAACTGCCCTCATTGACTACTGGTCTGCGCGGGCTGGCTTATTGGGAAATAGAAGTGACGGGACCGAATCGTGACTTGCATTCCGGACATTTCGGGGGTGCGGTAGCCAATCCGATCAACGCGCTTTGCCAGATTATTAGCAAAGTAACGGATGCCGACGGACGTATCACTGTTCCCGGATTCTACGATGATGTGGAAGAAGTGCCGCAAACCGAACGGGAAATGATAGCCCATATTCCTTTTGACGAAAAGAAATACAAAGAAGCAATCGGTGTAAAAGAGCTTTTCGGAGAAAAAGGATATAGCACATTGGAACGTAACAGTTGCCGTCCGTCTTTTGACGTATGTGGCATTTGGGGCGGATATACAGGAGAAGGTTCTAAAACCGTACTGCCTTCAAAGGCTTATGCTAAAGTATCTTGCCGGTTAGTACCGCATCAGGATCACCATAAGATTTCGCAAATGTTCGCAGATTATATTCTTAGTATCGCGCCTGATACAGTACAGGTAAAAGTGACTCCCATGCACGGGGGACAAGGATATGTGTGCCCGATTTCACTTCCTGCCTATCAGGCAGCAGAGAAAGGTTTCGAGATCGCTTTCGGGAAAAAGCCGTTGGCGGTACGCGTGGCGGAAGTATTCCCATCATCTCTACTTTCGAACAGGTATTGGGAATCAAAACCGTATTGATGGGATTTGGACTCGAATCGAATGCGATCCATTCTCCGAACGAGAACTGCTCATTGGATATCTTCCGGAAAGGGATAGAGGCAGTCATAGAGTTTCATCAGGAATATGCCAGACGATAAAGTGGATAAATAACAATCAAGTTATAAACGATACATATAAAAGAGTGGTGGACAAGCTTGATTACAAGCATTTGTCCACCACTCTTTTATATATCTATCACACTGACAAATTACATGACCGGAGTCTCGAAAAGGAAGGTAAATGATTGGCTGTCTTTCAAATCCTTCACTGCATCACCTGCATAAATTTCGCCCTTTGTCAGAGACAGTTTCTTAATGCCGGCTTTCGGACTAAAATCAATTTTCTTCAAATCCAGCCAAAACAAATTCGGAGTCAGGGTAGATTCGAAATAATATACCTTATTCTTCTGATCGGATACGGAACGCCAACGGGTAGAAGATATATAAGGCTTCTCCGGTGTATTAATACCAAATGGCACGGAAACATTACGCATCACACTCAATACGCTGGGAACTGCAATCTTTGCATCCGCAATTTGGGGAATGGCATGAATGTAGAATGAAGCCCGTACAAAACGGTCGCTTGCCCGATTGGTTCCGGGTAACATCTGTAAGCCACCGATTTCTTTCCAGTAATCATTAATGGCCAACTGCTGTTCATATCGAGGAGAATTTGTCATCACCCGGTATTCTTTTCCTTCGTGAATACTTAATTTCCCATCCAGATATTCCAATACAGCCGTATTGCCTGTTTCATCGGTTATGGCCAGATGTAAGGTAGACTCCGGTCCTCCATTCGGCATACGGGGAGCATCAATGCGGAAAGTCTCCTTTTTCAATTCATCCACGCTTCGCGTACCGTGCAAAGTTATCAAGCACATACTGTGTCCAAATGCTGATGCCCATTGCCGGACGGGTATCGCCGGGAAGAGAGTAAATGGATTCCGGCAAGAAAAGCAGGCTAGCCACTAATCCTTTCTCGTTCATTCCGTCACAAGTACCTATATCATATCCTGTAGCAATCACACTTCCATATTTGGAAGTCCAGTTCACAGTTTTCTCTTTGTTATGTCCCATACGTTGGATGCCACGCGGAAATACATAGATATTCGTCATGATATCTTCCTTCCAGTCCATTGTACGTCCTGTTACCACCATCTGGTCAGAGCCTATATACACTGCACGCGTACATGCTTCTACAGGCTGTATACTCATCAAAGAGACGGCAGCCAACACCAATGCAACTCCTGCTAATTTTTTCTTCATGTTCATTCTATTTAAATAATTGATCTTCTTATTTATAAATAACAAACGCGCCACGATTATTGCCTAAAAGAAAGAGGATTTTAATGAAAAAAAGGCATTTATTCAATGCAGGAAGAAATTTTGGGTTTTCAACGTATGAGGGTTATCATCACAAAGATCATTTCTTAGCGAAGAATATTAAATAAATTTAAGTGTTACTATTGCAGTCATTGCTACTTTAGTTCGTCCAATAAATAAACATACAATTATCATGATAAAAGAGTACACCAAACAAACTATAATCATTTGCTTTCTATTACAAGGAATCGCATTATCAAGCAGAGCGCAAGAACAACAAATGTGGCAACGATACCACGATAAATGTCGAAGAGAAGCAAGTATTATTGACCCTCTCCCCTCCAAATTGGAAAAAGCCTTGCACTGGTCGCCGACAATAAATAAAGAACAAAAAGAGGTTATACGCTATATACTATGGAATATGGTTTATGTGGAAGGTGGTACAGCCAATCTCGGAGACAACAACAACTATCCCGTGGATGTAGCCTCTTTTTCATCAACCGATATGAAGTTAGTCAGGATGAATGGTATGTCATTATGGGAGAAAATCCTTCTAACCAACACAGACGTAACTATCCGGTAGACCAAGTCAATTGGTTCAACGCTCAACGGTTTACCAAAAAACTTTCTCAATTAAGCGGTCTACCCTTCCGTCTCCCCTTCGAAGCAGAATGGGAATATGCAGCACGTGAGGGACTAAAAACCAAGAATTTCATCTATGCCGGCAGCAATAATGCAGAACAGGTTGCCTGGTTTAGAGAAAAATATTATAATACTTACGTGTCCAAAGAAACAGGGACGAAGAGGCCCAACGAACTGGGACTTTATGACATGAGTGGAAACGTATATGAATGGTGTATGGACTGGTATGACAGAAAGGTTCCTTTTACCGGAAACATCGCTCCGGTTATATGCGAAAAAGATACGCATAAAGTGTAACGTGGAGGTAGTTATTATACCTTCGAGAAATATTGTAAAGTCACCAGCCGCTACGGAGTTAACCCGCAACGATGGGATATTGATTATGGATTACGGCTGGTAGTGTCACTGCCAGATTAAAAGAGGAGCATATTATTCACTGTATTATTTTAGCTCCTCATTGTTCTAAATACTGTTATTATATACAAATGTCAAGTCGACTTATTGATCGGCCAGTTTATAAAGTTCATATCCTCCCAATGCCAGTACATAAGGCAGATTAAGAATAACGTCGGCATCCTTCTCCACCTCTTCGGGGTACTTTTGCAGCAATTCGTTGAAAGGCATAATGAGAGGGTGTTGCAAGAAAACTTTATCTTTCACCTCGGCACGTCTCCAGCCAGCCACTGTACGCTCGGCATTCCATCGGTATTTCTCCATGCGCACCAACAGACACAAAACTTGAGACGGTAGATTCTCATTGAACATAGATTCGGATATGCGTGCCGGCGAACGTTCGCTCCGCTTAATACCGTAGCCTAGCGTACGACAAAATACACTATAGGCATCCAGTTGATAGCGGTTAGCCCAACGTAACGGCTCGCTCAATTTATTCCACAGATACTGTGCCTGGTGATTCATCAAAATGAAGTCGGCAGAGTGGTTGCCATAAGATTCATACATCTTCCTCAACACCTCTTTCTGCTTGAGGCTTTCATCCGTATAACAACAATCGTAGAGATAATTCACATACAAAGCCAGTTTATCCTGCAAAATGTTTTTCTTCATTCCCCTGTCTACCATGCCGAACACCTTGACATAACGATAACGCCCTTGCTCATCGTCCACTATCGACGACAAATCGTTATTGAAATCCTGACGGATAAGTACACGACACTGATGCTGATAAACCTCATGCGGCAAGTTGAGCCTAATGAGAGACTCAATCGGATCATGCACACAAATAGCCACTGTAAGCATACAGTGTTTATTTTGTGCCCATTGTTGTAAACGGGTGCGCATAGCAGTACTACAAATGTCGTCATGGCAATATTCGACCTCTATGTCGTCTATCTGACTCTCTATATAAGGAAATTGAGCTTTGAAGTAGTCTTTCTGTGACTCCATCTCTCGATCTACTAAAGTGATGCGGGTACGTATGCGTTCATCTGTCGGCAGACGGTCATCGTAATTGGCATAATGGCAGATACGTAGTGCTTCAAGCAGCAACGAGCGTCCCATCCGATTGAATCCCACAATAACCAGATGCACATAGTCTTGGCTAGTAGCATTCCAGCTTCCATCAGGTTGTTGCGTTATGCTTATGGGGCGATAGTCTAGCGGATCATAATACCTTTCACTATCGGCAGCATAGAGACTCCATAGTTGCCGCGCCAAATTCTCGTGGAGGTTAAAGGGACGGAAAAAGATATTAGGTTTCCCCTCAATGCAAAACACCTCCGGCGGCAGATTCATTTTCTGTATGTTAGAATATGAAGGGATACTGTCAAACTGCACATACACAGGCATCACCTTGCCATCGGGGCATTTGCCACGCAGAGCACTTACCAAATGCACAATCGCTATATTTTTAGCATCGCGTCCACAACGTTCTTCATCACCCAGTACATACACTTCACTCGCGCTCGCTATGTTCAATCGCTGAAGTTCTTCGATCGACTCTATGTTGCCAAAGTAAACAAGCACTTGCCGCTCTATTTCGATGGGCAAGGCAGACTGTATGCGATGACGTACCGTTGCCGCCTCTATACCGCTCATCAGTAAGATACGTGCCGAAGAACATTCGTTATATAGTTCGCGTATCATATTGATAGATAGTTCATTGAAGCCTATCAATACATAATGTTGAGTTATGTTGCGGTAAGTCATTCGCCCCGTGTTTACTACATCCACACGCCGCTCTATAATGTTGGAAATGGTAGAGATGAGCACACCGCCCAATAAAATGGATCCCGAAAAGCTAACAATTCCCAGCAATAGCCTGCTGGACCAAGCTGTCTCGTTCATTTGGTTACCAGGATCCACAAAGTTGTTGTACACCACCCAGAGCCTTTCGCCCCATTCCTCATGTCCATACAATTGGATAGAAAAGAACATCACGATGATAAAGAAGATAGCCAGCACCGTAGCAATAGTAACGAGTAACAGGGTGAGCTGCGACTTGATACCTCCCGAAATGGTGCGATCCATATACTCTTGTGAGAATATCTTCTTGTAGTAGTTTATAAAACGGTTCATGCTTATAACTTATTGATAGCAAAACATACAAGTCCTGCCCATATTGTGTACATTTCGAGCTATTTGTTCTGATAATCGTACCATATCATGCACCAATACCATATAATCCGTATCAATGGGATTTGGTTGACAGTCGTGTTTCATAAATAGAATATTTAGAGTTGTGTACAAATATAGTATTTTTCAACAAATCAAATAGTTTTTCACTTAACTATTTTCAGCAGTGTACTTTACCTTGTTATCGTATGGCAGTATATAAAATGAAATTCACCAGTACAAGAAGACATTAATCGCAAGATAACAGCTATGGAACGAAGTAAAATTCGTATAAAAATGGAGTAAGATATTCTACTTCCATAAAGTAATATCTCCATAATCTTTATTGTATTTAAGATTATTCAGTGCATAGATTTAAGATTTTCTATGCAGAAAACTAGAATCTTTTATGCACTCAAGTAGTTGTCACCTTACAATGGGATAATAGTCACCTTATAGAATGACAAACGTCACTTTATAAGGTGATATTAATCATTCTATAAGGTGACCATCTATCTCTGAAAGGATGAAAACCACTAAAGATACAAAATAAATCAGTAAAAAGCAATAGTAAGATAGGAAATTTGCCTGGAATGCAAACATACTTAATTTATTTCAATACAGCATAATAAAGAGGCCGCATTCATATCATGCAGATTAAATCTAACCTGCTAATTGCAGCACCTCCATCTCTCACTCTCTTCGTGATATGACGGACTTTTTACTTTTATCCCTTTTCTATTAGAAATTTTTCCGGAAAGTACATCCATTTCTCCATTCCGAACATCCGTAAGCGGTTTTTCCTTTAATAATAATTCCCTTACCACAAAGCGGACATGGCTGACCTACAAACGTATCTACATCACCTGTAGCAGAAGGAATTGAAGCAGGAGTAGTAACCGGAGCCGGAGAAGGTGCCGAATTAGAACTCACTTCACTTACCGCTTTTTCCTGTTTTCGGTTTCTTTTCTTTCGGTGCACTCGGTTTACGTTCTCGTCTTTTAGTTTCTTCTTTTTCTTTCTCTTCAGCCTTTGCATGCTACTGCATCCTGAATAGTAATGCGTCGGTTTGTATTATCAGAAAGTACACTCATCACTATTTCCGAAACCATCTGTTTCAGTTCTTCGAGAAACTGGCGGGCATCGTATGTCTTCTTTTCAATTTCGCGAAGCTTCTTTTCCCAAATACCTGTCAGTTCCGCCGATTTCAATAATTCTTCGTGAATGAGCTGCACCAACTCCACTCCTGTCGGGGTGGCAATCAGGTTCTTTCTCTCCTTACGGATATAATTTCGTTTGAACAGTGTTTCAATGATGGCAGCACGGGTAGACGGCCGGCCGATACCATTCTCCTTCAAGGCATCACGAAGTTCATCATTATCCACCAGTTTTCCAGCTGTTTCCATTGCACGAAGCAAGGTCGCGTCGGTATAAGGTCTAGGCGGCTGCGTCCATTTTTCATTCAAGTCCGGAATATGAGGACCACTTTCGCCCTTCACAAAAGCAGGAAGTACATTTTCATCCTCTTCTTCTTTTTCTTCGGTAGAGTCTTTTACTTCCTTGGCAAACACGACACGCCATCCCGGTTCCAGGATTTGTTTTCCGGTCACCCGGAATTCTATCTTATCCACTTCTCCCATGACGGTAGTAGTAGAAATCTTACAGTCCGGATAGAATACGGCTATAAAACGACGGGCTATCAAGTCATAGACACGACGTTCCATATCCGTCAGGTTTTGAGCATAGACTCCGGTGGGGATAATGGCGTGGTGATCCGTCACTTTCGAGTTGTCAAATACCTTTTTCGATTTAGGAAGTGTAGTGCCGGCTAACGGAGCTGTCAAGACTTCGTAATCACGGAGTCCTTTCAGGATAGCAGGACATTTCGGGTAAATATCGTCACTCAAGAAAGTAGTATCAACACGCGGATAGGTAGCTACCTTCTTCTCATAAAGAGACTGAATCAGTTTCAGCGTTTCATCAGCCGAATAAGCGAATTTCTTATTACATTCTACCTGAAGAGAAGTCAAGTCGAACAAACGTGGGGCGAACTCTCTCCCATCTTTCTTGCCAACACTAGTGACTACAAACGGAAGATCCTTTATGCGTTCTACCAATGCCTCGCCTTCTTCCCGGTTAGCGATAGGGTCGATACCCGGATTATCTATTTTCTTTTTTCCACCGTTCTTTTCTTCTTCCGCAGCAATTTCTTCATCACTTTTGCGGATAAGTGCGGAAAAAGTGGTATCGATAGTTGGTTTTCAGTTCCAGTATTGCTTGGGTTCGAAATTAGCTATTTCCAACTGACGGTTGACAATCAGTGCCAGAGTCGGTGTCTGTACACGACCGATAGAGAGTACCTGTTTATTTTGACCGTATTTAATGGTGTAAAGACGGGTGGCGTTCATCCCTAATAGCCAGTCACCCATCGCACGAGAAGTCCGGTTCATAGAGTGACTGAAAATCTGTCTGATCTTTCAGCTTCGCAAACCCTTCCCGGATAGCTTCTTCTGTCAATGAAGAAATCCACAGACGTTTCACCGGACAGCGTGCACCTGCTTTCTGCATCACCCAACGCTGAATCAATTCTCCCTCTTGCCCGGCATCACCGCAGTTGATGATTTCATCTGCGTTCTGCATCAGTCCCTCGATAATGTGGAATTGTTTTTCGTAGGTAGGATTCTCTATCAACTTGATGCCGAAACGTGGAGGAATCATTGGCAGGCTACCTAAATTCCATGATTTCCAGTTAGGCGTGTATTCATGCGGCTCTTTCAGGGTACAAAGATGCCCGAATGTCCAGGTCACCTGGTATCCGTTTCCTTCTATATATCCTTCTTTTCTGGTATGAGCGCCGAGTACTTCGGCTATATCGCGTGCTACTGATGGCTTTTCGGCTATGCAAACTATCATTTTTTCTCTTCTTGTTTTTACACTAACAGCTTACAAAGTTACACGATTATTTCTCATTGACCGCATGAAGAGAGAAAAAAGTCCATAAAGGCATAGATCGGAGAAAGAATGATAACTTCAACTGAATAGTTTTCAAGATGTACCGCTTTCTCCTTTTTTATACCACTCCATTTGATGTTTGATAAGCTATATAATGAAGCTGCACAGTTCTACACACGATATGTGCATAGCTCTGTGCAGCCTCTCTATAACGTTTCTATTTTAAACCGGAGAAATCGCAGAAAAGAGGATAATGTGTAGAAGCAATGGTCACATCTACTCCTGACAGGTTTTCTATCACATCGGCCTGTGTCACGTTTACGTTGTGACTCTTCAAAGACACGATAAAGTCAAGACGACGTTTCTTACCACTGACTTCGGTAGACTTATCGGCACTAAGAAGATTCCAGTTACTCTTCACCATTTGGAAAAACTCGCTTTCCAAGTCGCCCTCATTGAAGTATCCTAACAGGAATGCAGGTTTATTATAGGCGGACAGTTTCGTTTCTAACGTTTGAAGGGCCTCTATACGCTTTGCCATATCCGTATCGAAGTTGGTACTGGCTACTACAAACTTTTCATATTCCACTACCATGCTGCACGCATCTCGCTCTTTCCCGCCATTTGGTATCTGTCTACACTTACAGGTTCTTCTTTTGTCAGTATACCAACACCGAATTCACCGCCTTTATAATCAATGGCTTTAGCAAAGTAATCATGCATATTTGCTTTCTGTGCCAGTACGTTCAACTGGTCGATACCTTCCGAACGTTCCGTCTCCTTATCCAGTCCCTGCAAGCAGACAATATCCGCATTCATTTTGGCGATAATACGTCCTGTCCGGTCGTAATCAATCACGCCATCTGTACCTTTACAATAGGTCAGGAAATAGTTACCTATGCGCAGGTCACCTTCTGCCTTCGGATATTCTTCAAGTCCGGTCGGCTTCTTAAAATCACAATAAAGTGGATAATGGTCGGAAGTTATTGCTACGTTGACACCATCCAGGTTGTATATTACATTCGATTTTACCACAATGGTAGGTGGAGTTTTCAAAGTAACGACAAAATCAATCCGTTTGGTAGCTTGTCCGGTAGGAAAAGTGTTTTCTGTAGAACTGACAACCTCCCATTCTTTCTTCAGTTCCGTAAAGAATGTGCCATTCATCAAGTCCTCGTTAAAGTCACCAGCCATATAAACCACTTTATTATATGTTTTGGCAAGGTCTGTGAGCTGTTTTGCAGATTCAACTCTATTATTCTCTTCCAAAGCCAAGTGGGTGGAGATAACTACATAGTTCTCAAATTCGGCTATGGCAGCAGAACGGAGTTCGGCACCGGGAAGGAGATAAGTCTTCGTGCTGATCGGCGTCCCTTTGAACAAAAGGCCATTACCGTATTCACCACCTGGTAAGCGATTGACTTACTAAAATAGTAATTCATGCCTGTTTTATCCGCCAAGGTTTTCAGTTGGTCGACTTTATTACTGCGGGTAGTCATGTAGTCCACTTCCTGCAGGCAAACGACATCGGGTTCCATTCCGTTGATAACAGCGGCTGTCCTGTCATAATTAATCACGTCATCGTTACCGGCACAATGCCTTATATTAAAGGTCAACACTCTAAGGCTCCCCTCCCCTTTCGGATAAGTATAGGAAACTTCCTGTTTACCGTAAGGTATCATATTATCGAATTTAGAGTTGTCCATGTCGTCGGCACAGGACAAGTTGCAAACACGGTTGCCAAAAGACATATATAAGAAATCATATTTTTCATAAGAATTTATATTTCTGAATCTAATTAATTAAAGTTCAATCCGTCATTCCAACCGGGATTCTGTGTTATCACACCATTGGACAAAGTACGTTCGCTGATAGGAACAGGGTACAAATAATCTCTGTCTTCATTCCATTTCTTGGTAATCAGACTATGACAGATGATATAACCACTTTCGCCATTCGACAAGCGAATCTGCTCGCCGATCTCTAAATATAAAGGTACATTTCCGGCAGGTTTTGTTCCTACGTAGAAACAGACATCATCCGTACCGTCTTTATCTAAATCGTAAGTTCGGGCCCGGGAACATAGATTCCCAGCAGATCGTTCTCAAATAGTTTACCTTCTTTCCAACGCATGATGTCGTAATAACGGAAACCCTCCATTGCCAGTTCGATGGTTCGTTCGCGACGGATTTCAAGGATTACTCCCTGATTGGCTCCTTTCACATTCGGATAACCTGTGGCGGCACTCATCAAATACGGGTCGGGTTTTGAATTTGCCAGTTCCATATCCAGATTAGTCATTCCTACCCTGTCTCTAAGTAATTTAATAGATTTATTGATGTCGGCTTGCTTCAAAGTGCCTAGTTCGGCTTTTGCTTCTGCAAATTCAGATACACCTCTGCCGTGCGGAACAGGGGAATATCGTTGCACGATTTATTATATTCATCGTAGTTAGCCGTCATCGAATATTTTATCAGGTGATATCCGGTCATAGTATAAGCTAGGTTCGGGGCTTCTTTCTTTGTACTTCCGATTCTCGTATATCCAGGGGTACGAATGGTTTGTGCCAGTCGCGGATCCCGATTCTGACATTCCTGATCGAATGTCATCGTTTCATAACCGGCTTTATCCGTGAAACGGCTTCCGTCCGCCATCAGATAAGAATTCACAATCTTCTTGTTCATTCCCGGACGTCCCATTGTGGTGGAGTTCTCATAATTCTGCACATTATGAAGCACAGAAAGAGAAGCTTCATAGTCACGCCCGAAAATCACTTCATCCGCTTGTAGATTTATGGAAGCGAATAAATCCCTGTAAGGTGTGCTGCCCGATTTATAGAGTGTATATCCGCTTTCGTTCATAAAGGTTTCAGAAGCCGAGACACAAGCATTCAGGTATTTTTCACAATCCTCCAGTCCATGATATTTGCGGAAAGTACCTCAAACAGGCAGACACGGGATTTCAGTGCCAATGCCGTCCACCGGGTCAGTACATACGCATTCTTCGTTTTCGGAAGATTGGCTATCGCAAAATCCAGGTCCTCCAGCATTTTCTGCATGACAAATTCACGTGAGTCCCGGGCTTTATACAATTCGGGATCATCCGAGTCGAGTGCTTTGTCATACCAGGGAATATCGCCATATCTCTTCACCTTCTCAAAGTAGAAATAAGCTCTGAAAAAACGGGCAACACCATCGTAACGGTTACGGGCATTCACTTCCGTGCAGTTATGGGAATACTGCAGATAGAAATTAATATCGCGAAGTGCCGTAAAATTCCAACCGTTTCCTTCATCGGGTATGATGCGCTGTCCGGACATTTCGAGCATCAAGTCGGACTTGACAATCAAATCGGACGACTCGGAATAAATATCGACAGCGGACGGAACCAGATTGTTATAAAACTGATTCGTAAATAATCGCAACTCATCTTCAGTCTTGAAATATACATCCGGATACAGGCGGTCTTTGGGTGTCTTATCCAACCAATCGTCGCAAGATACGAAAGATACCGCCAACGCGAACAACCAGGATACTATATAAATAGGTTTCATAATTCAAATATTAGTTAGTTTAAAAAGTTACGTTCACTCCAAAAGAATAGGTCTTTGACCAGGGATACAACTTTGCGTTACCATTTGCCGATTGGATGGAATTTTCTGCCGACGCTTGTTCCGGATCAATGTAGTCGCTCTTTAGCGGAGAGAAGGTAAACAGATTCTCACCACTGAAATAGATATGCAGGCGTTCTATCTTTACCTTCTTCGTCCATACGGCGGGAATCGTATAGCCTACTGTGATATTCTTCACTCTGCAATAAGCCAGATTCTGCAAATAACGGTCGTTCACCACTCCCAAAGAACGGTTATTGCCGAGGGCAAGATACCCTATCGGACGTGGGAAATAAGCATCGGGATTTTCCGGGCTCCATACCTGGCTCAAGAAATCGCGTGGAATGAACGATGAATACGGACGAGCGTATGGTCCCCAAAAGAATACAGAATTAGTACCCGGATACCAGTCTTGATGTCCTACTCCCTGAAGATAGATGGAGAAGTCGAATCCATACCAGTCGAAACCACCTTGAATACTGTATGTATAGCGCGGCAATGAGTTTCCGATTATTTTGCGGTCGCCCGGATCATCTGCCGTGTTCGAGCCGGAAGATATTGTATGGTCGCCGTCCAAATCAACAAATTTCATATCACCGGCGTGAAGTCCCGGATTCACCTGCGCTGTATTGATAACGAAGTGACTGCTGTTTGGTCGACGTTATAGTTTGCCGCTTCTTCGTCTGTTCTGAAAAGTCCGTCTACTACATATCCCCAGATATCTCCCAATTTCTGACCTACATAATAATCACTCAATATCTTGGAAGGATTATCGAATTTGGTTATTTCCGATGTATTATCTGCCAAGCCTACGGACAGGTTATAACGGAAAGGTTTGTTTGCCAGTTTGAAAGCATCATTCCAAGTCAGCATCAATTCCCAGCCTTTGGTACGCAAGTTGGCTGCATTTTGCTTGGGCTCGTTGGCTCCATAAGCACCGGGAAGCTTTTTGCCGGAAGTTTGCATACCTTTAGTATCACGAACATAGGCATCGGCAGTCAGGTTCAGACGGTTGTTCAGGAATCCGAGATCGAGTCCTACGTTCCAAGTCGAAACGGTTTCCCAGTCAGGTCGGCGGAATTCGGGTCGGAGACACTTGCATAAGAGCCTTTCTTCTGATCGCCAAAGATATAATTCATTGTACCGTTGGTATTAATGGTTTGGATATAATCGTAATATCCTACCTGCTGATTTCCTAACGAACCGTATGAGAGACGCAATTTCACATTATCAATATTCTTCTTTAAATTCCCGAAAAACGGTTCTTCACTGATTCTCCATCCTACGGAAGCCGAGGGGAAGAAACCGAAACGGTGTCCGCTTCTGAAACGTGAACTTCCGTCATAACGTCCGCTTGTCTCAAATAGGTAACGACCTCCTTTATAGGAGTAATTAAGACGATAAAATGCTCCCAAAAGCGCATATTCATTCTGTCCGCCGGACATAGTCATCGCATCTCCGACTGCCAGATTTAAGTCATTCAAGTCATCGGAGAGCAAACCTGGCGGGAGACTTTGATATCTTTCAGACGCTTGGTTTCATAATTGTAACCTGCCATGATTTTTATCTGATGGTCGGCAATATCCAGCATATAATCACCATAAACATTGAAAGCCTGATACCAATGATTGGTCTGTGTTTCCTTCAACTGATTCACACCGCTTCCGGTAGTCAGATAGGATATCTCACCCGGATATTTGGAATATGGTACATTTACTGTTCTGTTCATGGTCTGATAGTTATAGTGCAGGTAGCTGTAGTTTGCACGGACATTCAGGTTCTTCATTACATTGAAACTTGCTTCGAAAGTCGTGGAAAACTCATACCGCTGGTCTTCATTCTTATGTTTTCCATAAGCAAGGATAGCTCCATGCCATCCAAAACAGCAGAATTGCTCAACGAAGTCAGATACACCGCACTGCCATCCGGATTAATGGGTACAAAGCTCGCCAGTGCATGATTCACCGCAGTATTGAAGTTGTTATTAATACCCGATAATCCCGGATAAGAGTAACTATTATAATGGTACTTCGTGTTATTGCTGATTGTCAGTCGTGGAGTGATCTTTGCCGAGATTTTACTTCTGAAATTATACACCTTGTATTTATCAGGATTCTGTCTGAAGATACCCGTTTGGTCAACTGTATTTCCTGATAAATAATAGTCCAACTTTTCATTTCCCCCACTGACACTGATATTGTGCTCCCACATCGGTCTGTTTTTACGATAAAGATAATTATACCAGTCGAAGTTACCGTAATAGACGTATGTATCTCTTCCGTCACGTTGGTCGGTAACTACCCAGGGACGTTCGGGATTCTCCGTTTTATCATTCCGGCGCAACCAAAGCTGGCGGTAGTCTTCTTCCGTATAGTTGGTATAAGGCTTTCCGTTATAATTGGTATAAAACAAGTCGTTGATGCCTGCCGAATAATATCCCCTGGTTTCAAAATCAGTAGAAGTCGTCTGATTGCTCCATGAATATCTTCCATCATACGAAACGGTAGTCTTGCGGGCGGAGCTTCCTTGGTAGTCACGAGGATAACACCATAAGAAGCACGAGCCCCGTAAATAGCGGCCGAAGATGCATCTTTTAATACGGAAATAGAAGCGATGTCATTCGGATTCAAGCGGTCGATATCCCCTTCTATTCCGTCAATCAGCACTAATGGCGATGCATTGCCACTGATAGAATTCACACCACGGATATTGATAGTTGCCGAAGCTCCCGGATACCCAGACCCAAAAGTTACATTCATATTGGGCACAGTCCCTTGCAACATCTGTGAGGCTCTCGGCACGGGTCTGTCTTCCATCGCTTTACTGTCTACTACTGCAACAGCTCCCGTCAGGTTTATTTTCTTTTGAGTACCGTAGCCTACCACCACCACTTCTTCCAGCGTAGCCGTATCCTCCCGGAGTATTACTCTCGAAGATTTCTGCAAGTCGGAGACTTTAATTTCTTTCTTCTCAAATCCAATATAGGACACAACGACTAGGGCATTGGCCGGAACCGAAGATAATGTAAATTCACCATCCAAATTCGTGATCGTTCCCATAGACTGTCCCATCACCTGTACACTGGCACCGATTACCGGGTCACCGTTCACATCGACCACTTTCCCCGTAACCCGATGTAAAGGCTGCGATGGGACGGCAGTAGTATTACGTTCTGTTTTCTTTGTGATGATAATCATCCGGTTTTGTAGTTTATACTCTACATCCTTATCCAAAACAGTAGCAAGCACATTATTAACAGTTGCCTGCTGAAAGGAAGCCGTTATCTTCTTGTTTTCATTAACCTCGTCCGTTTTATAGATAATGGAGTACTTCGTCTGCCGCTCAACTTCTTTCAATACCGCCTTCAGCGGCTCATTTTTAAAGACCTTTGTAACTGTCTGCGCCCGTAGTGACTGGACGCCCAAACACAACAGAATCAGGAGAAACAGTCTAAAAAATGAGTTTCTTCGGTCATTCATAATTTTATCAATTAAGTTGTTACAATTTAAAGTGATTTATATTTAAGGATATATATATTCGATTGTAGTATTTCTCTGAATCGCTTCTATAAGATAAAACAACTCATCATTCATCTGCCCAACCCCTATAAAAGCAAAAAAGCAGATTATTTCTGCTTTTTTGTATCGACTGGCTTTATTTATTCAGACCACTGGAATATCGGATAACCGTTCGTTCCTTTTTTCCAAAGATTCGGATTCCAGGCTACGATGATATTCCCCAGTTCTTCCGCTGACTTCGCCACTCCGTGAAAAGTTGTTCCCGTGGCTGATGATTCGTCTGATGCGGTAATCGTTTTTTCATTCACTTTGAGTACAATACTTTCGCAGGCGTAACAATTCTCATAACTGCCTAATGAAGCAGAGACCCCAACAATGCGTCCTACGGTTGACGAAGCATCCACTCCGGTCAAGTTACTCCATGCTGCGCTGTTCTTGATAGCAATGTCACAACTTTTGTCGATTTGTCCCAAAATACCGCCTACGCCTCCTTTAGTTGCACTGACTGCTCCGTATGCATAGCAGTTCTCAATAAATCCGCCGACACCTACTTTCCGTCCGGCAATACCGCCTGCTTTTCCGCCACTTGCCGCCTGATCGCTGACCGTTGCATTTGAATAACAGTTCTTTATATAACTTTCTTGCCCATCATAGCTATTTGCCAATACACCGGCTATTCCACCTGCCGCACCAGAACCGATTACTTCGCCGGTCGTATAGCAGTTCACAATTCTTCCTGTCTTATTTCCGTTACCTTTATCTTTAAGTCCGAGATAACCGGTAATAATTCCAATCCCCTGCCGAGCAGATGATACAGAAGCATTCACAAAGCCCACATTACGACAATCACCGCACAATACTCCGAAGAAACTTGGATAATCACCGGCAGAACATTTGAAGTTCTTAATGACATGGCTGTCTCCGTCAAAATCTATTTCATAAGGAAAATCACCGGAACCATTCAACGACTGCCAGTCATCAATGCCTGCCATATCAATATCAGCACCTAACTGGAAATAAACTTTTACTCCCGATTTCAACACACTACGCATATTTCTGATCTGCGTAGCATTCATTATCATATAAGGTTTGCTGTCCGTTCCGTTTCCTTTCTCGAACAAACCGCCGGCACCGTCTCCGTCACCATCACTATTTCCGTCATCCGTTTCCGTTTTTTCGAACGGAACACGAGTGTATGAGTCCAAAGGATTAGGGTCAGAACACGAGATTGCAACAGATGCCATCATCAACAGCATCCCAAATCTGCCTATTTGAGTAATATTCATACTTGATTTCTTTACAATTAAACATTGAGTTCTTATCTTATATATATATCCTTTTCCTTATATTCTACTTTGATAGGTATGATTTCTTTCAGTGCGTCCATTACATCTACGATTGTCTCTTTATTACGCAACGAAACACGGAACTTCATATCGCCCAATTTCTCCGACTCTAACTGAATATGCACATCGTACTGACGTGAAAGCTTCTTCACCATCTCTCCTAACGTAATGTCATCATATTCAATCCTGTCTTCCGCCCACGCCATTGCCTGACGTGCATTTACCTTCTTTCCTTTCAACTGTCCTGTTGCCAAATCCAGAGAAATAGATTCTCCCGGAGACATCCGTATCTGATCTTTTTTATAATTCAACTCTACCGCTCCTTCCAGCAAGGTGGTTGTTATATACGAATCGTCCGAATAGGCAGATACATTAAATTTCGTACCTTTCACCACCACATCATATTCATGCGTCTTTACCGTAAATTGCTTTCCATTCTGTTTAGTCACCTCAAAATACCCCTCTCCTTCCAGCTCCACCACCCGGTCGGCTGTATTAAAATGATTCGAATATCTTAATACGGAACCTGCATTCAGCCATACAACCGTACCATCCGAAAGCTGTATCTTACTTTTATCCCCCAACGGAGCTTCGCAAACAAAGAAAGTCTTTGGCGTAAACAAGTAAATAGCCTGTTGAATACCCAACGTAGTACCGACAATCAATGCTATAACGGCAGCAATACGGGCTATCTTCCATATACCAGGTTTCGACTTTTTCAATAACGGAACAATCGCTTCCTGCGTATACATCTTATGCTTCAAAGCTTCCCATTCGGCATCTGTCTCCGAATCGGTATTCCGGTGATTCATCCATTCTCTCTCCCATTGACGGAACCTGCCATAGCCACCTTCCACCTGTTCGATATATTCGAACAGATTCTTTTCGTCAGCTCTTGATATGCGTCCTTCAAAATACTGAATAGCCAATTCACGGATATTTTCTTCTTGCTTCATGATATTCACTTTCTATAAGATGTAACAACCCATATTTCTTTTACCCAACCTCTGAAACAAAAAAAGCAGAAAAAAACTTTCCTGCTTCTTATTCTTTATATAACCGAAGAGTGCATTGATTATTTCTGCTCCATCATCAGCCATGCCAATATCACTATATACAGATCCACCGGATAGCGTTCGCTGAAATGCCGGGAGAAATATTGCAAAGCCCTTGCTATATGCTTTTCGACTGCTGTGGTAGATATTTGTAGTTTTTCTGCGATTTCTCTGTTCTTCAATCCCCTGAAACGGCTTAACAAAAAAATCTCACGCGACCTATCCGGTAACTGATTAAGCACAAGGGCAATCTGCTCCTGCAATTCTTTGTATAATAATTTATGTTCTGCATCCTGCATAAAGTCTGCATAGTAGAGTCTTTCTTCCCCATCCACCTTTGCCAGGTACTCCACCCGGTACTTTTCAACAATCGAGCGATGCTTCAGATAATTTAGACATCCATTGCGGACCATAGAAAAAAGAAGAGAAGTAAGTGAGAAGGCAGATAACATTTCGCGACGTTCCCAAAATCGTAAGAAACACTCTTGAATAATATCACGAACCGTTTCTTCATCTTCTATAAAACGAATAGCATACCCTCGCAAACGAGGATAATAACTCTTGAACAGAAACTCAAAAGCTGCATTATTGCCTCTTTTCAGCTCTCCCAATAATTGTTTATCATCCATGAAATCTACCATAGTTTAGAAATTTATGCGCAAAGGTACGGGTCAACAGTTAACAAAGTGATGACAATATTATGAATATTTTTTCAATAAATCAAATTTGAGGTACTTTTTTTATAAAACGCCAAAAAGGAAGTTTTCAATAATAGGATACAAAAAAGGGTCAGTTACTGACCCTTTTTTCTATTAATTCATGGTTTCCCACTTATTGCATATACAATCTGTCAATAAGAAAGTTTTCCTTATTCTTCATCCATTAGGATTTCCAGAATCTGACAAGCAGCTTTCGCTACCGGAGTACCCGGACCGAAGATAGCAGCTACACCTGCCTTATACAAGAAATCGTAATCTTGTGCAGGAATAACACCACCGGCAATCACTACAATGTCTTCGCGACCCAGTTTCTTCAGTTCTTCAATAATTTGCGGAACCAATGTCTTATGTCCGGCAGCCAGTGAAGAAACACCTACTACATGAACGTCGTTTTCAACAGCCTCGCGAGCAGCTTCCGCCGGAGTCTGGAACAACGGTCCCATATCCACATCGAAGCCACAGTCAGCATAACCGGTTGCTACGACTTTAGCACCACGGTCGTGACCGTCCTGTCCCATCTTTGCAACCATGATACGAGGTTGACGTCCCTCTTTCTTCGCGAACTTCTCGGCCAGTTCACAAGCACGTTTGAAGTCGCTATCGTTTTTACTTTCTGATGAATACACGCCTGATATCGTTCTAATTATTGCTTTATAACGTCCTACTATCTGTTCACAAGCATAAGAAATCTCACCCAATGTTGCGCGAACACGAGCTGCTTCCACAGCCAATTCCAACAAATTACCCTTGCCAGTCTTCACACATTCGGTAATTGCTGCCAATGCTTTGTCCACTTCAGCCTGGTTACGTCCATCTTTCAAACGTTTCAGGTTTTCGATCTGTTCAAGACGGACTGCAGTATTATCAATTTCAAGAATATCAATCGGAGCTTCTTTTTCCAAACGATACTTGTTCACACCGACAATTGTCTGCTGACCACTGTCGATACGAGCCTGTGTACGTGCAGCAGCTTCTTCGATACGCATCTTTGGAATACCTGTTTCGATAGCTTTCGCCATACCACCCAGTTTTTCAATTTCCTGAATATGCTCCCAAGCCTTGTGTGCCAGTTCGTTCGTCAGAGATTCTACATAGTAAGAACCACCCATGGGTCAACGTTCTTGCAGATGTAAGTTTCTTCCTGAATGTAAATCTGTGTATTACGGGCAATACGTGCGGAAAAATCTGTTGGAAGAGCAATAGCCTCATCCAATGCATTGGTATGCAAAGATTGAGTATGCCCCAAAGCTGCAGCCATAGCCTCAATACAGGTACGTCCTACGTTATTGAACGGATCCTGTTCGGTCAGTGACCAGCCTGAAGTCTGCGAGTGAGTACGCAACGCCAGTGATTTCGGGTTCTTCGGATTGAATTGTTTCACAATCTTTGCCCACAACATACGTGCAGCACGCATCTTGGCTATTTCCATAAAGTGATTGGTTCCAATCGCCCAGAAGAAAGACAGACGCGGTGCAAATGCATCAATATCAATGCCTGCTGCCGTTCCTGCACGAAGATATTCCAAACCATCGGCCAATGTATAAGCTAACTCGATATCCGCGGTTGCGCCTGCTTCCTGCATGTGATAACCGGAGATAGAGATAGAGTTGAACTTAGGCATCTTCTGCGAAGTGTATTCGAAAATATCTGAAATAATCTTCATAGAGAATGCAGGCGGATAAATATAAGTATTACGCACCATGAATTCTTTCAGAATATCATTCTGGATAGTACCGGCCATTTCTTCGAGTTTAGCACCTTGTTCCAGACCGGCATTGATATAGAATGCATAATCGGAAGTACAGCTCCATTCATTGTCATAGACACAGACATCTTATTCAATGGGATACCATCGAACAGCACTTTCATATTTTCCAATGACAGATAGATACACCGGCTTTACCTACGTCACCCACTACACGTTCGTGATCGGGGTCATAACCGCGGTGAGTAGCTAAGTCGAATGCCACTGACAAACCTTTCTGACCGGCAGCCAAATTACGGCGATAAAATGCATTTGATTCTTCGGCGGTAGAAAATCCGGCATACTGGCGGATGGTCCAGGGACGAAGAGTGTACATTACTGAATACGGACCGCGCAGATAAGGAGGAAGTCCGGCAGCATAGCCAAGGTGTTCCATTCCTTCGAGGTCTTCTTTTGTATAAACAGGCTTCACTTCAATGTGTTCCGGTGTTTTCCAGTCAGCGGAGATACCGTTAGCCTTTTGCCATTCAGCACCATTAGTCGGCTGAAATGCGGCATATATATCGATGTTTTTAAAATCTTTTCTCATCTTACTTCAATAGTTTAGCGTTAAACTCTTTCAAGGTATCCAATACATTGACACGAACATGGATGAAGTTTTCGATACCTGCAGCTTTCAGGTCGTCCATACAAGCCGGAGCACCGGCAACGATAAACATAGCACGACCATTCAGTGCTTTGAAAGCAGGAATTGCATATTCAGCATATTCATCATCGCTGGAACAGATAACAACAATATCAGCTTTTGCAGCCATAGCTGCCTCTACTCCTGCTTCTACTGTCTCAAATCCCAGATTATCAATTACTTCATAACCGGCACAAGCCAGGAAGTTACAAGAATATTGAGCACGTGCCTGACGCATTGCCAAATTTCCGATGGTTAACATGAACGCTTTCGGACGTTTGCCTGATGCTTCTGTTTCGAGACGCAATGCTTCAAACTGACTGGCAGCACGATCGAACACCAGAGTATCCACCTCTTTTTCGCAAGTATGAGAGTCACCTCCGCAACAACACTTACCTTCAACAGGTTGCTTATTGCCAGCCTTTTCATTGAAGTTCGGGAATTGGTTGGTACCCAACAGCACTTCACGACGCTGTGCAACTGCTTTATGACGAGCTTTGTTGCTCTCATTCACAGCAGCCTGAACAGTTCCTGCTTTCAATGCCGCATAGAAGCCACCTGCTTCTTCTACAGCAAGGAAGAGTTCCCAAGCCTGTTTTGCAATAGCCACAGTCAGATTCTCGATATAATAAGAACCGGCAGCAGGTCGATCACTTTATCAAAATGAGATTCTTCTTTCAGCAGCAGTTGTTGGTTACGAGCCAGGCGTTCTGAGAACTCGTCCGGAGTCTCATAAGTCTTATCAAACGGAGTTACCGTCATAGAGTCTACGCCTCCTAATGCAGCACTCATGGCTTCAGTCTGTGTACGAAGCAGATTTACATGTGCATCAAACAAAGTAAGATTGAAAGTGGAAGTTTCGGCATGAACCGCCATTTTTGCTGCGCAACGACATTCTCCGTTAGGACCTTTATTCTCGCAATCACGCACACATTCAGGATTGTAAGAAGCTACAATATTTGCCCAAAGCAAACGTGCCGCACGGAATTTCGCTATTTCAAGGAAATAATTTGGAACTGATACCAAAATTAAATTTGATTTCTTAGCTACTATGGCAGCAGGAATACCGGCATCAGTCAATTGACCCATATATTCATTTCCCCAAGCCAGAGCATAACCCAGTTCCTGAGAAATATAAGCGCCTGCATTATTCAATGATAAAGCGTTTACATTCAGCACACGATAGAAAGGAAGCGGCTGAATGGCTTCAATCAAAGATTTGGCTGTTTGTACATATCACCTTTCTCCTTGCCACGAGTCAGCATCTTGTTGAAGAAATCATAGTTGATAGAACCTTTCAGTTTCTTCACATCATAATCTTTCTTCTGGAAATAAGCTACCAGCAGATTAGCCAACTCAACCACATGCCCCTGACAGGTTGAGAAATTCAGTTCAACACACTCTGCCTGAATATCACTTAACAGTGTTTCAATATATTCCGCATTAAGTTCTTTTGCTTTCACATGGAAAGAAAGTGAGTCAACACCCTTATTTAGGATATCCAGTGCTTTCGCATTGGCTTCTTTCGGACATTCTACTCTAATTTCCTGACGGACCAACCATGCATTGTTGTCTTTTTTAGTTCCTCTTAAATAAGGGAACTCTCCAGGAAGTGCATCAGTAGTTTTTAAATCCTCCAGATCTTCCATCCGGTAAAAAGGTTTCACTTTAAACCCTTCGTTTGTTTTCCAAACGAGCTTCTTCTCAAAATCAGCACCTTTTAAATCGGCTGTAACCTTCTCCATCCATTGTTCGGTGGAGGCAGGAGAAAAGTCTGAGAAGAGTTTTTCTTTTTTGTCTGCCATAGTTTATTTAAAATTAAAACAAGATTAATATTGTCTTTATTTTTATCTATCTCTTTCTAAATGTCAGTCGTTCGACCTGCAAATATAACCAATAAGTTAAAACGAATCTCTTTTTTAGGGAAAATTCGCACAGGACGCCCGATTCGTCAAGTGCATACAATCTGCATAGAAATTCTTCATTTTTAGTTCTTCTTTTATTTGATTAGCTCCAATGTTATGAGTAATTTTGCACTCGTTTTTAGAAAAACATTATAAAAACTGCTATATTATGGATTGGTTACAAAGTTTATTATGGGACCCCAGCTCCGTAGCTCACATCGTGCTCCTCTACGCATTTGTAGTGGCTGCCGGCGTGTATCTTGGTAAGATAAAGATATTCGGAGTTTCTTTGGGCGTCACATTTGTTTTGTTTGCCGGCATCCTAATGGGACATTTCGGCTTCACAGCCGATACACACATCCTACATTTCATCCGTGAATTCGGATTGATCTTGTTCGTATTCTGTATCGGTCTTCAGGTGGGGCCATCTTTCTTCTCCTCTTTCAAAAAAGGAGGAATGACATTAAACCTGTTGGCTGTAGGCATCGTAGTGTTAAATATTGCTGTCGCACTGGGGCTTTATTACCTCTGGAACGACCGGGTAGAACTGCCGATGATGGTAGGTATCCTTTACGGAGCAGTGACAAATACTCCGGGACTTGGTGCTGCCAATGAGGCTCTGAATCAGTTGCATTATACCGGTCCGCAGATTGCTCTCGGTTATGCATGTGCTTATCCCCTCGGTGTGGTAGGTATCATTGGTTCTATCATTGCCATCCGTTACATCTTCCGTGTCAATATGGCGAAAGAAGAAGAAAGCCTGAAAATCCAAAGTGGAGATTCACACCACAAACCTCACATGATGAGCCTGGAAGTTCGCAATGAATCAATTAGTGGAAAAACGCTGATTGAAATCAAGAATTTCCTGGGCCGTAAGTTCGTTTGCTCCCGAATTCGCCATGATGGTCATGTAAGTATTCCCGACCATGAAACAGTGTTTAATATAGGCGACCAGTTATTTATCGTCTGCTCGGAAGAAGACGCTCCTGCAATTGTAGTATTTATCGGAAAAGAAGTGGAGCTCGACTGGGAAAAACAAGACCTCCCAATGGTTTCCCGTCGTATTCTGGTTACCAAACCGGAAATCAATGGTAAAACATTAGGTTCTATGCACTTCCGTAGTATGTATGGGGTCAATGTCACTCGTATCAACCGTTCCGGTATGGACCTGTTTGCCGATCCGAATCTGATACTTCAGGTAGGTGACCGCGTTATGGTGGTAGGACAGCAAGATGCAGTGGAACGTGTTGCCGGTGTACTGGGTAATCAGTTAAAACGCTTGGATACACCGAACATTGTTACGATCTTCGTTGGTATCTTCTTAGGTATCCTTCTGGGTAGTCTTCCGATTGCATTCCCAGGTATGCCGACTCCTTTAAAATTAGGTTTGGCAGGCGGACCGCTGGTAGTGGCAATTCTTATCGGCCGTTTCGGTCATAAGCTGCATTTAGTGACTTATACAACCATGAGTGCCAACCTGATGCTTCGTGAAATCGGTATCGTTCTCTTCCTTGCCAGTGTCGGTATAGATGCCGGTGCCAATTTCGTGCAAACGGTAGTCGAGGGAGACGGATTACTATACGTAGTTCCGGTTTCCTTATCACCGTTATCCCGCTACTTATCATCGGCACCATCGCAAGATTATATTATAAGGTAAACTACTTCACCCTGATGGGATTGATAGCCGGTAGTAATACCGACCCACCGGCATTGGCTTATGCCAATCAAACAACCTCCGGAGATGCTCCGGCAGTGGGATACTCTACAGTTTATCCGTTATCGATGTTCCTCCGTATTCTGACGGGACAGATGATATTATTAGCAATGATGTAAATCAAGTTTAGCATATAAACAATAAAGCCGGCTATATCCAAATGGAATACGCCGGCTTTATTTATTTTTTCAATCTGCTTTTCTATCCTGTCATACAAGCTGCAGTTTCTTTACTACAAATTCTTCAATGAACCGCACTGTCTCTTCAATTCCCAAAGAAGAAGAATCGATGCACAAATGATAAGTAGCTGCTGCTCCCCACGTTTTATAGCTATAATAATTATAGTATTCCAAACGTCTCTTATCCGCTTTTTCGACCATTTCTTCTGCAGCTTCCGCATCAATATGATGCATGCCACACAACCGCGCTATGCGATCTTCTTTAGAGGCTGAAATAAAAACATTAGCGCAACGAGGATGCTCTCTCAGAATATAATCTGCGCAACGTCCTACAAAGACACAAGATCTTTCTGCTGCCAGATGACGGATCACATCACTCTGTACTTTGAACAAGGCATCATGCTCAAGCAGTTGTTACATGGCATAGCTCCCTCACTGATAAAAGGGAAACGCATACCGAACAGTCCGCCAATAATACCCTGCGAGGCTTTTTCATCAGCCTTTTCAAAAAACTCCTTACACAATCCACTTTCCTCCGAAGCCAGATTAATCAGTTCCTTGTCGTAGAAGTTGATTCCCAAACGGGCTGCCAACTTCTCTCCTATTTCTTTTCCGCCGCTACCTAACTGACGGCCGATATTGATAACATAATTACCGCTCATAGTACATTTTGTTTTATGGTTCTGTAGCAAACATACGACTTTTTTCTAAAAATCACATCATCAAACGAAAGTTATATTTGAAAGTGACTATGAAATATCCTTTTATTTCCTGGTTACGGAACTCATAAAAACCATCAGAAGAAGTCGTACGGCCGAAACTTTTCCTCTTTCCGAGAATATCCGCCCAATAAGCAGACAGTTCCGCTTCTTTCTTTTTCAAGAACCGCCAGCTGCACTTGCATTCCACAACATCTGGTCATCTTCGCCTTTACGGATATTCGTACCATTACGGAAAGAATAAGCCCCGTCAGTCCTTAATTGCAAGCCAAAAGGAAGATCAACGTACCCCTCAAGACGAAAACTATAATTACGCGTATAGGTATCGTTATCATTGATAGAATTAAGCGAATACTGATAATTCCAGGAAGTAGAGAAATCAATACCTCCCAGGTGGGCTGATAAGATACATTCGCGTCACACCCCAATCCGGTATCACGTGTCGTACTTTTCTTCGGTTCGAGGCTCTTGTCTTCATTAATCATACTGACACGATTGCTATGATTACCGTTCATATCCAACCGCAAGGAAAAATGTCCCAGACGCTTCCACCAGTTGGCACTTCCATATACATTCCAGTTTCCGTTAATATTAATAGGAGATGTCTCACGTCCGCCGGTTTTTGCATCATATAGCACTACCTGCGTCACACTGTTCTGTTCCATCTGCCCGCCGATATTCGCAGATATACCTTTTTTTGAATGTTGAAAGCTCACACGGACACTATGAGAAAACATCTGTTTCAAATCCGGATTTCCCCGGGTGATATACAACGGATTACTGTTATCCGTCAGCGGCATTAAATCTGATAAGGAGGGTTGCCGGGTTCTACCACTATAATTGAAAGTGATCCGGGCCTCTTTCTTTTTCCAATTCACCCATATCATAGGCTGAAAGTCGATAGTATGCATGGTAGTGTCCGCATAGAGCTTTCCCATTTTCCGTTCAATGGCACGTTTTTGCGGAGTCATCCCTAATGAGGCATTAAACATCCAGGTATCATCAGAGTAATTAAGCCCCACATCCAGATTATGGCCATTCGTACGACTATGACTCCGATTACTCAAACTATCCACATACCTGCTTCATAGTCGGGAGGTAGTTCACCAAAGACTTCCGACTTCGTCAGAGAAGATAATTCATACGTATCACGATTATCACGCTCATAGTTAGTATCCCAGTTATATGCTACCCGGAAATGCATCTTCTTACCAATAGGCTGGGCAAAGGTAATCCCGACTCTCCATGAATTATTTTTTTGAGGCGACTTCAAATACTGGTTACGAAAAAGCACCGAATCATTTCCCAATTTATCTTCAAGACGGAAATAAGTAGTTTTAGAAAGCGAAAAACTTTCATTATCTCCCCACGAATCCGAGTTCAGGATATTCAATGCCAGCGTTGTACCTTTTTCATTCAGACGTCTCATAATACCCATCATCCAGCTATAACGGTTCGACTGATTCTCCGAACGCGACCGGTTCTCACTACGATTCACTTTTATATCCCGGGGAATAGATTCAAAGTCATCAAACAAGCTCTCATGATTTATGCCGGGAGGAGCATCAAAAGATGCATTCTGGCTACTGTTTTCATTCCTATTAGGAGAGATTCCTAAATTACCGGTAAAATGTATACGTGTACGTTTATCTACTTCCCAGCTTCCCATGAAGTTAGAACTAATCGACCGCCCCTTAGAGTTACTTTCGTTAGTAGACGCAGAGTATTGATTACCTGCCGGCAAATACTGTTCCTGATAAATGGAAGAAAGATTTCCGTTCCGGTTCAAATTATAGTTCACACTTCCGGTCAGGGAGAATTTCTTACCGAATTTATGAGTCATATTCATTCCTACCGAATTGTTGATATTATCCTTGTACGTACTATTCTGGTATCTGTTGGTAGACTGTGCGATAAAAGAAAGATTATCTCCGTCTTTACTAAAATAATTCACTTGCCCCTCGAAATCCTTCTTCTGGTTATTCCCGTATCCTACCGTTGCATTTGTCAGCCAGGTTTTATTCAATTCATCCTTAGTCTGCAAGTCGAGTACATATTTCTTTTCTCCTGAACTAATTCCGGTGAACTCCTCTTCTTTCGATTTCTTATCATATACTTTCAACTTACTAATCAGGTCTGCCGGAAGATTTTCGAGTGCCGTCTTTTTATCTCCGGAGAAAAAAGCTTCGCCATTTACATTGATTTCACTGATGGGCTGTCCGTTGTATGTCAACGAATTATCTTTCTTATTATATACCAATCCGGGAAAACGCTTCACTAAATCTTCCAGATAAGCTCCTTCACGAGTTTTAAAAGCGGCAGCATTGATAACCGTAGTATCTCCCTCCATCACTACTTCCTGCAATTTTCCCGTTATCGTCACTTCACTAATCTGAATATCATCATCTTTCAATACCACTGTACCGATATTCACCGATACAGAGTCTTCCAGTGCCCGGTATACAGATTGCATTCCCATAAAAGAGACCTTCAACAGGTATTTCTTTTTCTTCTGCGGTTGATAATTAAGAATGAAACGCCCATTCTTATCACTTGTTATTCCCTTGATAAAGCAGAATCACTTTTCGCCAAAATAACAATGCTGGCAGATGGTAATGCCCGCTTCTCATTACTGCCGGCTTCCACTGTCTGCACTCTTCCTCGCACAGTTCTCACTTGTTGAGCATACAGAGCAGTATGTCCCCAAAGTAGCAGCAAAAGCAATCCCACTAACTTACAAGCGTTCATATCTAATAGTAGTTAAGTCTGATATTTATGTTGATCTAAAACAAATCGGGACAAAGTTAATAACTTTTACGTAAAACGGTTAATCCCAGAGTTATTTTTTATACCTTTGTCCATCCATTATTCAATCAGCAACTTAATGAAAAGGATTATACTAATCACAGGAGGACAACGATCCGGTAAAAGTTCGTTTGCGGAAAAAAAAGCGCATGAACTTACTACGTCACCGGTTTACTTGGCCACTGCCAAGATATGGGACGAAGAATTCAGAAAAAGGGTGGAACGCCATCAAAAGAACCGCGGTCCTGAATGGACAAATATAGAAGAAGAAAAAGAATTGAGCCGTCACAATGTAGCGGGCAGAGTCGTAGTGATAGATTGTGTAACTCTTTGGTGCACTAACTTCTTTATGGAGTTTGATTCTAACGTTGCCTCCTCATTGGAAGCCGTCAAAAAAGAATTCGACAAATTTACCCAGCAGGATGCCACTTTCATATTTGTAACTAATGAGATTGGCTGGGGGGAGTTTCCGAGAACAAACTGCAACGTAAATTCACAGACTTGCAAGGTTGGACCAATCAATACATCGCATCGCATGCCGACGATGTATATCTCATGGCAAGTGGTATTCCCGTAAAAATAAAATAAACATGAAAACGTTTCATATTCAAAAGCCGGATGAAGCTATCAAAGAAGCTCTGATTGACAAAATCAATAATCTGACCAAGCCTAAAGGATCGCTTGGAAGACTGGAAGAAATTGCTTTGCAAATCGGACTGATCCAACAATCCCTTTCTCCACGATTAATTCATCCTCAAAATATAATCTTTGCCGCAGATCATGGCATCGTAGAAGAAAAAGTCAGCCCATCTCCTAAAGAAGTAACCTGGCAACAAATCAGCAACTTTCTTCATGGGGGAGCAGGGATCAATTTCCTGTGCCGACAGCACGGTTTCACTCTTAAAATTGTAGACGCAGGAGTCGATTATGATTTACCTTATGAAAAAGGTATCATTAACATGAAAGTCGGAAGAGGAACACGCAATTTCCTTCATAAAGCAGCCATGACACCTGAAGAGATGGAACTTTGCCTGGAGCATGGTGCCAATGTGTAGACACTTCTCACCAGGAAGGCTGCAATATCATTAGCTTCGGTGAAATGGGAATCGGAAATACTTCGTCCTCTTCTCTATGGATGACTTGCTTCACCGGAATCCCATTAGATCAATGTGTAGGTGCAGGAAGCGGACTCAATCACCAGGGAATAAACCACAAATACGAAGTTCTGAAAAGATCTCTCGAACAATATCCGGGAGAGCATTCCGCAGAAGAAATCCTCTGCCGTTTCGGAGGTTACGAAATGGTAATGGCCGTAGGAGCAATGCTCAAAGCTGCAGAACTGGGAATGGTTATTTTAATTGATGGATTTATAATGACCAATTGTATTCTTGCCGCTTCACGCCTTTATCCGGAAGTGATGAGCTACGCCATATTCGGTCATCAGGGAGACGAGAGCGGACATAAGCTATTATTGGATTATCTCGGAGCACGTCCCCTACTCAATCTCGGATTAAGACTTGGAGAAGGAAGCGGTTCCGTTTGTGCCTATCCCATTGTGGATTCCGCTGTGAAAATGCTGAATGAAATGGATTCATTTGCTCATGCTTCCATCACTAAATATTTCTAAAATGAACCAGATACTTGCCGCCCTCATATTCTTTACACGATTGCCTTTCTGGAAAATAAAAGAAGTTCCGCAGGAGTGTTTCAAACACGTTGTCAATTATTGGAGTTTCAGTGGCTGGCTGACCGGGGGAATGATGGCATTGATTTTCTGGGGACCAGTACTATTCTACCTCACGGAGTAGCCGTAATCCTGGCACTGACTTCACGTTTACTTATCACAGGAGCATTGCATGAGGATGGATTGGCCGATTTCTTCGATGGATTCGGAGGTGGGACGAACAGAGAAAGCACATTACGCATCATGAAAGATTCCCATATCGGAAGCTATGGAGTTTTGGGATTAATCATCTATTATTTATTTGCTTACAATCTACTGGTCGCACTTCCCTTAGCAGTTACTCCTTTCTTATTACTAAGCGGAGATACCTGGAGTAAATTCATTTCTTCCAATATCATCAATTACCTGCCCTATGCACGGAAAGAAGAAGATAGCAAATCCGGAACAGTATATACAAGAATGAGTTTTGGGGAGATCGTAATGTCTGCGATGGGTGGAATACTACCTCTCCTATTACTTCCTCCAAGCTACTGGCCCGTATGTATATTTCCCATTCTGGTATTCTTCTTTATCTGCCGGATGATGAAACGACGTCTGAACGGATATACCGGAGATTGTTGCGGTGCATTATTTCTCCTAAGCGAAATGAGTTTCTGGCTGGGAGCAGTGATGTCTATCTATATAAAATAAGTAAACCTATGAATATTTATCTAATCAGACATACCTCTGTCGACGTTCCTAAAGGTCTTTGTTACGGTCAGTCAGACGTTCCTTTACGTCCTACATTTGAGATAGAAGCAGCCGTAACCAAAGCTAAAATCGAATCCATTCACTTTGATATGGCTTACACCAGCCCTCTATCCAGATGCACCCGTCTGGCACAGTATTGCGGATTCGGAGATGCCACCCGTGACCCAAGAATACTGGAACTTAATTTCGGAGATTGGGAAATGCAGTATTTTAATAAAATCAAAGACCCGAATCTCCAATGCTGGTACGACGACTACATGAATGTAAAAGCAACCAATGGAGAATCGTTTGCCGACCAATATAGACGAGTAGCCGCATTTTTAGACGAAATCAAACAAAAGGAGGCTGAAAATATAGTAGTATTTGCTCATGGCGGCGTATTGATTTGCGCACAGATTTATGCAAAGTTGATTCACCAGGAAGAAGCATTTCAGGCAGTACCTGCCTACGGAGGAGTTTTTCTATATCAAGAGTGCCCGTAAACAAACAGGTGTAGATATCTCTAATAAGTTTGCGATGTCTTTACCCTCACACCCTGTTTAATAATTACTTACTGGAGAATTTTCGGTTGACGGCAGTTCCACTTTATTTCATTACTTGGGACAAAGTGTTTCGCTACTTGAAACTAAGTGTTTACCTATATGAACAAGCCATTATCTGCATAGATGATGAATAAGCGGTTTGAGTCAATGGGTGAGAGTGCGAGGGTAAAAAGCATCTCCAAATTTTTTCTGAATCTTTAAGGTGCAGAAATTCTCTGAAGTAATCAGCAGACCGATAAACTTAATCCATTCTGCCTGCCTAAGGGGAGGATACATAAATAGGAATGATTTCGGAGAAAATGCAATGAAAAAAGAAAGAATATCTCCAAAGATACTTATCTTTGCCCCACAATGTCAATCTTCAGACACCGAAAATTATTTATTCATTTAAAAGATACACGAATAAAGATGAAATCTCCTATTTCAATCCTCACATGGCTATGTCTTCTCTTCCTGGCTAGTTGTATATCCAACAAGAAGACTTCTCTCGAGGCTTTCAAACAGGATGTCTATACACCTGAATATGCTACCGGATTCAAGATTCTGGGTGCGGACAAGGCCGCCAGCACACTTATTCAGGTTTCCAATCCATGGCAGGGAGCCAAGGACGTAAAAATGTCTTATTTCATTTCCCGCAACGGTGAACAGGCACCTGCCGGATTCAACGGACCTACCATCCCTGCCGGAGCGAAACGTATCGTATGTATGGCTTCTTCCTACATCGCCATGTTCGACGCTCTAGGTCAAGTGGACAAAATTGTCGGAGTATCGGGCATCGACTATGTATCCAATCCATATATTCTCGCACATAAAAATTCTATCAAAGACATGGGCCCCGAAATGAATTATGAGTTATTATTGGGACTGAAACCGGATGTTGTCCTGTTATACGGTATCGGAGATGCGCAAACTGCCGTAACAGACAAACTGAAAGAACTGTATATACCTTATATGTATGTAGGAGAATATTTGGAGGAATCACCGCTTGGTAAAGCCGAATAGGCTGGTAGCTCTTGCCGAATTAACAGACAGCAGGGAAAAAGGCATCGAAATATTCCGTGAAATCCCTAAACGTTATCAAGTTTTGAAAGCACTCACCGAATCGGTAGAGCAACGTCCTACCGTTATGCTCAATACCCCGTGGAACGACAGTTGGGTGATGCCTTCCACACAAAGTTACATGGCACAATTGGTAACTGATGCAGGTGCGGATTACATCTACAAAGAAAACACTTCTAACAGTTCCACTCCCATCGGACTGGAAACGGCTTACAAACTGATACAAAAAGCCGACTACTGGATTAATGTAGGCATGGCTTCTACGTTGGATGAACTAAAGACGGTCAATCCTAAATTTGTAGACGCCAAAGCTGTACGCGAAAAAACTGTTTACAACAACAATTTACGAACAACACCGACAGGAGGTAATGACTACTGGGAATCTGCAGTGGTACGTCCCGACGTCGTATTGCGTGACCTGATTCATATCTTTCACCCCGAACTCGTATCCGATTCACTTTACTATTACAGACACCTGGAATGAAACAGCCTGATAAACGTACTCCCTTTTTATTCATTACACTGGTATAGTTACCATACTGTTATTACTGATAGACATGGCAACGGGAGATACATATATTCCTATCACCAAGGTATGGGCTGTACTCACCGGAGGCGAATGTGACGAAATGACACGGAATATTCTCCTTTCTATCCGTTTCATACGGGTAGTGGTAGCGGCTTTGATAGGAATAGCACTCTCCGTTAGCGGTTTACAGATGCAAACAGTATTCCAGAATCCGTTGGCAGATCCTTACCTGCTGGGAGTAAGTTCCGGTGCAGGACTGGGCGTAGCTCTGTTCATACTAGGTGCTCCATTACTTGGATGGGCGGAGTTTCCAATTCTTCAGTCGCTGGGTATCGTAGGTTCGGGCTGGATAGGAACTGCCATAATCTTATTGGGAGTAGCCATTATCAGCCGGAAAGTAAAAAACATTCTCGGTGTGCTGATTATGGGAGTTATGATAGGCTACGTAGCAGGCGCTATCATTCAGATACTCCAATACCTAAGTTCTGCCGAACAACTGAAAATGTTCACACTCTGGTCAATGGGATCTCTTAGCCACATCACAGTCACCCAACTGGGAATTATGATACCGATGTTATGTATCGGTTTACTAATTTCCGTAGCCTGTATCAAATCGCTGAACCTGTTACTGCTCGGTGAGAATTATGCACGAACGATGGGAATGAACATTAAACGTTCACGCACGTTCATCTTCGTTTCTACCGCACTGCTGACAGGAACGGTCACCGCTTTCTGTGGTCCGGTAGGATTTATCGGCCTGGCAGTACCGCATGTCACACGACTGCTATTCAACAATGCCGACCACCGGATACTGGTCCCCGGCACCATGCTGACAGGCTTATCAGCATGCTTCTCTGCGACATCATCGCCAAGAAGTTCCTACTTCCGGTTAACTGCATCACCGCCTTGCTAGGTGTTCCGGTTATTTTATGGGTAATTGCTAAAAACTTGCGTAGATTCAAATGATAGAACTTAAAGAACTGACATTAGGATATGGACAGCGCACGCTGTTGGAAACGGTAAATGCCCGAATCACAGGCGGACAACTCGTTGCCCTGTTAGGACGTAACGGAACGGGAAAGAGCACCCTGCTCCGTGCTATGATGGGGCTGGAAAAGCCTCAATCAGGAGAGATTACTCTGCAAGGAAAAAACATAGCATCATTGAAACCGGAAAAATTAGCCCGGAATATAAGCTTTGTCACCACCGATAAAGTACGTATCGCTAATCTCCGCTGTAAAGATGTAGTAGCTTTAGGGCGTGCTCCCTATACCAACTGGATCGGCCAACTGCAACCGGAAGACCAAAAGCGGGTGGATGACGCTATGCAGCTAGTCGGTATGTCCGGTTATGCAGAAAAGACAATGGATAAAATGTCCGATGGCGAATGTCAGCGAATTATGATTGCCCGTGCTCTTGCACAGGATACTCCCGTCATCCTGCTTGATGAACCGACCGCCTTCCTGGACTTACCTAACCGCTACGAGCTCTGTTTGCTTTTAAAGAAACTGGCACAGGAAGAAAAAAAATGTGTCTTATTCTCCACTCATGACCTCGACATCGCCTTATCGCTTTGCGACTCCATCATGCTCATAGATAATCCGCAGATGTACACGCTGCCTACTCCGGAAATGGTGGCCAGCGGACATATAGAAAGACTTTTCCGAAATGAATCCGTCACGTTTGATGTGCAGGAGATGAGAGTACGCATCAAATAAACAAACAGATATCCGACAAGAATCAGACTGTGTATAAAATAAATAGGTAGCATTCATTTGGGTTCCTATATAAATTCGCTATCTTTGCCCCGAATTGGTTTCAGATAGCCATATCAACTATCTGAATTAAAAGGGAATCGGGTGTAAATCCCGGACAGTCCCGCTGCTGTGAAACTCCATTCAACTTCTTGATATTTACTTTTACCACTGACCAGGTATCGATAGTCAAGGTCGGGAAGGCATCAGGAAGGGAGTCAGTCAGAAGACCTGCCATTCATACCTTTATAGTTGTTTTTACTCGTGGGATAGGAAAACGGCAGACTGTAAAAAAAGAATCGAGTAGTCATGACATCGGAAATGATTGAAGGAGGATAAATTCTCTCTAGCTAAAATATCAAAAGGACGGCATTAGACCGTCATGCTCAATGTGTGCGTATCCCCGCAGAAGTGATTTCTCCGGGGGTACTTTTAGCTAAACTAAATATCATCATATAATAATCACAATGGAAGTTCTAAGAAATTTATTTGAAGGTTACCCCAATCTTTGGGGCGGCGGAGTGGCACACTCCGTACTGATTCTGTCACTAACCATAGCGTTTGGAATCATCCTTGCAAAAATCAAAGTGCGGGGAGTATCTCTGGGAGTTACCTGGATACTCTTTGTCGGAATCGTATTCGGTCATTTCAACATGAATCTGGACGAACACCTGCTCCACTTTCTAAAAGAATTCGGATTGATTCTGTTTGTTTACTCAATTGGTTTGCAGGTAGGACCCGGCTTTTTTCAGCATTCAAAAAGGGGGGCTTTACCCTGAATATGCTAGCTATGCTCGTAGTAGTATTAGGAGTAACCATTACTATTATCCTGCACTTCACCACCGGAACTCCGATTACCACAATGGTAGGTATTTTGTCCGGAGCCGTCACCAATACTCCGGGACTGGGAGCCGCACAACAGGCCAACAGTGATTTGAATGGCATAGATGCTCCCGAAATTGCTTTAGGATATGCTGTCAGCTATCCGCTGGGTGTAGTAGGTATCATCCTTTCCCTGCTTGCTTTGAAATATCTCCTTCGCATCAATACTGCTCAAGAAGAAAAAGAAGCAGAAGTCGGTCTGGGACATCTCCAGGAACTTACCGTACGCCCTATCTCCATTGAAGTGAGAAACGAATCGGTAGATGGCATCAGGATTAAAGAACTCCGCCCGTTACTGAACCGTAAGTTTGTCATTTCCCGCATCAAACACCGCGAGGTGGAGAAACCGAATTGGTCAATTCCGAAACAATTCTACATGTAGGGGATATCATATTAGTGATCTCTACCCCGATTGACGTGGAAGCAATCACTATATTCTTCGGAAAGGAAATCAAAATGGAATGGGAACAACTGAACAAAGAGCTCATTTCACGCCGTATCCTGATTACTAAACCGGAATTGAACGGGAAAACGCTTTCACAACTCAAAATCAGAAATAACTTCGGAGCAAACATCACCCGCGTCAATCGTTCGGGAGTAGACTTGGTAGCCTCTCCACAATTACAGTTACAAATGGGAGACCGTGTCACCATTGTAGGTTCCGAACTGGCTGTTGCCCATGCAGAGAAAGTACTTGGCAACTCCATGAAACGCTTAAATCATCCGAACCTGATTCCTATCTTTATAGGTATCGCTTTAGGATGTATTCTGGGAAGTCTTCCTTTCGCATTTCCCGGAATTCCGCAACCTGTGAAACTAGGATTGGCAGGCGGTCCGCTCATCGTTTCTATCCTGATTAGCCGTTTCGGTCCGAAATACAAGCTGATTACTTATACCACCATGAGTGCCAACCTGATGCTTCGTGAAATCGGTATTTCCATCTTCCTCGCTTGCGTAGGTTTAGGAGCAGGCGAAGGCTTTGTAGACACAGTCATTCATGGCGGAGGATATATATGGGTAGGCTACGGAGTAATCATAACCATCCTGCCACTTCTAATTACAGGATTGGTAGGACGGTATTATTGCAAGCTGAATTATTTCACGCTTATCGGGGTTCTGGCTGGTTCTACCACCAATCCGCCGGCACTGGCTTACTCCAATGACCTGACCTCCTGTGATGCGCCTGCCGTTGGTTACGCTACGGTCTATCCGCTCACCATGTTTCTGCGAGTATTGACGGCACAAATATTGATTCTGTCGTTGGGATAGCATATTAATATATCCTTTTTCCATCCAATTGATTACTAACAAATGGAGAGAATAGGATCAGATGCCGGAATATTTGTTATTGGTCAATGGGATATTTTTTTTAGAATAAAACAAACTAATTAATAAAAACTTTCTAACTTTGTGCCGTTAAGGTTTCCTTAAACAACTTTTGCGTTGTTAAGGAATTAAAAGGGAATGCCGTGTAAACCGGCAACAGTACCTGCTGCTGTAAATCTCCGCTCCTTGTAATCAGAGAGCAAAATTGCAACACAAAAGTCACTGGATAGTTTATCTGGGAAGGCGTTGCAAAATGGGATGAGTCAGAAGACCTGCTTGATGCTCTGATTTACACCTGCGGGATTTCGGGTAGTAGTCAAATAGAAAATAAGCAATTATCTTTTATTTGGTATAATAGCTATATGTCCGTTTGTGTAGATTGAATTCAGATCTGAACAAACGGATTTTTTATACCTATAAAATAAAAGACATGCTTTCTATTCAAGTCCATTCATACAATAAGCATTGTATCCATTTACGGTGGATATTATGTTTGATTCTATCTTTATTTACCACATTACCGGCCATTTCCCAATCCAAGGTTCGGCATCAGACTTCTCTGTCTGATACACTTCTCAAACTCAAAGAAGTTACTATCTACAGCAACCGGATGCAAAAAAAGATGTCTCCTGTACAGATTCTGTCCGGCAAAGAACTTGAGAAGCTCAATGTTTACTCCGTTGCTGATGCTTTGCGCTACTTTTCCGGAGTACAGATAAAAGATTACGGAGGTATTGGAGGACTAAAAACCGTCAATATACGAAGTATGGGCAGTCATCATGTCGGAGTATTTTACGATGGTATTGAATTAGGAAATGCGCAAAATGGAGTCGTCGATCTAGGCCGTTTTTCATTAGATAATATGGAAGTCATTTCACTATATAATGGTCAAAAAAGTGCCATCTTCCAACCTGCCAAAGATTATAGTTCCGCAAGTGCCATATATATGCAGACACGAAAACCTATTCAAAGGGGAAAAGAAAAACAATCTGAACATCGGGGTGAAAGGCGGTTCATTCTCTACCATCAATCCGTCACTACTTTGGGAACATCGTTTCAACGAACGAATAAGCAGTTCCATCAGTACGGAGTATATGTATACATCAGGACGATATAAATTCACATACGCCAAGAAAGATGGTTACGACACAACAGCTGTTCGTCAAAATGGAGACGTAAGAATGTTACGTTTGGAGAATGCATTCTTCGGAAAAGTCCCCAAAGGAGAATGGAAAGCCAAAGCATACCTATACAATTCAGAACGAGGATATCCCGGAGCTGCGGTAAGAGAAGAGCCGGGTAAGTTTCGACATCAGGACCGGCAGTGGGATACCAATCTGTTTGTGCAAGGCTCTTTTCAAAACTATTTTAAGCCTTGGTACAGTCTGCTAGCCAACGGAAAATATGCTTATGACTATCTCCACTATTTATCCGATCCCAGACTGGATGTCACCACCATGTACGTAGACAATCACTACCGACAGCAAGAAATCTATGCTTCGGCCGCCCATTTATTCACCATCTATCCCTGGTGGAGTATGTCATTATCCAACGATTTTCAATGGAATGCATTACGGGCCGATCTCATAGATTTTGTCTATCCAACCCGTAATACAATCCTGACTTCTGCTGCCACGTCCTTTGATTTCAACCGCCTCATGTTGCAGGCGAGCCTGTTATATACTCATGTCGACGACAATACACGTACCAAAGGAGCTAATGCAGGCACCAAAAACAAATACACTCCTTCTGTCATAGCCACCTGGCAACCATTGACCAAGTTCCCTCTGAATGTACGGGCCTTTTATAAAAAAGTCTTTCGCATGCCGACTCTCAATGATTTGTATTATACTTTTATAGGCAATAAGGACTTAAAACCAGAATATACCACCCAATACGATGTGGGTATCACTTTCTCTCACACCTGGAATAACCATTGGCTGAAAAGCCTGGACTTACAAATAGATGGTTACTATAATGAAATAGATGATAAAATCATTGCCATGCCTACCTCCAACCAGTTCCGTTGGACTATGATTAATCTCGGACATGTGGAAATTCGGGGATTAGACGCAGCCATACGAGGAGAATGGGGTTTCGGAAAGGTAGAACTTGGCACTCTCTTCAATTATACCTATCAAAAGGCACAGGATTTTACCGACCTACCAGTGAATGGTATGGAGGTCAGATTCCTTATATACTTGGCATGGAGGTTCCATCATCCTCAATGGAAGTTATCAAACATGGTCCTGCAACTATAGTTTCATTTATACAGGTGAACGCTATGAAGCAGTCGCCAATATTCCGGAGAACTATGCACAGCCCTGGTATACCCACGATTTTTCTCTATCCAAAACTTTTCAATGGGGGAAAACGGGAATACGTGTAACGGCAGAAATTAATAATATCTTCAATCAGCAATATGAAGTAGTGCAATGCTATCCTATGCCCGGTACAAGTTTTAAAATCAAATTAAACGTCATGTTATGAGAATATCTGTTCTATCCATCATTATCTGTTTTGTTCTTCTATCGACTTCTTGTCGCGAAGATGAACGCATTATTCCGTCAACTCCCAACCAAGTTACTCCCGGAGTAAGCGGTACCTCTGTCAAAGGTTTCTTTCTACTCAATGAAGGAAATATGGGAAGCAACAAGGCTACCCTTGATTACTTTGATTACGAAACCGGTATCTATCATAAGAATATCTATGCGGAACGGAACCCGGGAGTCGTACAAGAATTGGGGGATGTGGGAAATGATATCCAAATCTATGGAAATAAGTTATATGCCATCATCAACTGTTCTCATTTCGTAGAAGTGATGAATGTAGAAACAGCAAAACACATCACGCAAATTTCCATACCTAATTGCCGTTATATCGTCTTTAAAGATAAATATGCATACGTCAGTTCGTATGCAGGCCCTGTCAAAATAGATCCCAACGCCAGACTGGGGTATGTAGCACGTGTTGACACTACCACACTGACTGTCAAGGACACCTGTGTGGTCGGCTACCAGCCGGAAGAAATGGTGATTGTGGGCAACAAACTCTATGTAGCCAACTCCGGCGGGTATCGCGTACCTAATTATGACCGTACGGTATCCGTCATCGACTTGAACACATTCAAAGTTATCAAAACCATTGATGTGGGAATCAATTTGCATAGAATGGAATTAGACCAATACGGAAATATTTATGTCTCATCCCGGGAGATTATTATGACACTTACTCCGAAACATTTGTAATAGATTCCAATACCGATAAAGTAATCGATGAATTACCGCTTCTTCCCAATACAGAAATGGCCATTTGCAGAGATTCACTGTATGTATACAGTACAGAATGGAGTTATTACACCAACAGTTGGACAGTCTCTTACGCTATTTATAATACAAAAACAAAGAAAACTGATACCCGCAATTTTATTACAGATGGTACGGAAAAATCTATCAAGATACCTTATGGAATAGCAATCAATCCGGAAACAGGTGAATTCTTCGTCACCGATGCCAAAGACTATGTGACTCCCGGCACATTATACTGTTTCTCCCGGGATGGAAAAAAGAAATGGTCAGTCATCACGGGGGACATTCCGGCACATATTGCCTTTACAGATAAGAAACTAAAAGAGATTCAATAATTCACAATTCTATTAATAATTAAAAACAAAAGCAATGAAGAAAATTCTATTTTTACTGCTCACTGTCGTTACAGTATGCAGTTGCTACAATGACGATGATCTCTGGGATAAAGTCAATGATCTCGACGGACGAGTAGAAACACTAGAAACAACAGTCAAGAAAATGAACTCTGAAATTACAACTTTACAGAGTTTGGTAGACGCATTAAATCAAGGGAAAGTAATCACCAACACGGAACAGACATCTGATGGCTACACATTAACTTTCAGTGATGGAAGCACCGTATCTATCAAAAATGGAAAGAATGGTACAGATGCTCCTGTGATTGGAGTGAAAGCTGACGAAGACGGAATATATTACTGGACCATTACTACCAACGGTACTACAGAATGGCTGCCGGATGCAACTAACAAGTTAAAAGTGACAGGTACAACTCCAGTTATGGGAGTTGACAGTGACGGATACTGGACCGTTGATACAGGCGAAGGAGCCAAACGTATTAACGGAACAGACGGAAAACCTGTGAAAGCGGAAGGACAAGACGGAGACTCTTTCTTCAAATCTGTTACAGTTAATGACAATCATGTACTAGTTACTCTTGCAGATGGAACGTCGTTCACATTGCCCAAAGGGGAAACATATACATTTGACATTGCCAATAGGGATTATACCTTGTTCTCGTCTAATGAAACAAGGACGTATCTTCTTACAACTGCCAATATAGACGACGCAACATTAATTGCTATTCCGCAAGGATGGACAGCGGTTCTTAATGATAAAGACTTAAGAATCACAGCTCCGGCAGTTTCAGGTGATGATGTCAAAGATGGTGAACTTAAAATACTTGTCACTCCGTCCAAAGCTTTCGGTAAAGTAATAAAAATGCAATTAAGAGCAGTGCGTGAAGCACACTTCTTGACATTCGAGGATGTTGATTATAAAGGTGATGCTAACATGGTAGGAGAAAGAAACTGGTCATCATTAATTGACAGCCAACAATATGGTGGCCCACTACTTTATCCTAAGAATAACCAACTCTATAACTGGAGTGATGCAAACAACACTTTTCTTGCTTCCGAACTTCCTAACGGATGGGGTGATTACCAATACTGGGGTGGCGGACACGCAATTTCCAATTATCTGGATATGGATCTTACTCATGGAGACTTCCAGCACCAACTAGCCGTTTATTATCAGGATGCAAAAACTGGTTTTGGAGGACATAATGGTTCCAAAAACTTCTGCGTACATTACGGCTATGCAGACAATTCCGGATATGCCAACGGTCCATTACCCTATATTTACTTTGGAGACGGAGTTGCTCGTGTAGTTGACCACATGTATGTGACTATGACGACCTACCTAGCCAACTGTGTGGCCAACGGTAACGGTTTGACCGCACCCGCAGGCAAAGATGATTGGGTGAAACTGGTTGCTATCGGTTATGATGAAGATGGAAAAGAAGTAGCTACACGTCCGGAATTTTATTTGGTTGGAGCCGAGGGTAATATACTTGAATGGACAAAATGGGATTTATCCGCATTAGGCAAAGTGGTCAAAATAGACTTTAATGTCACTGGAAGTAATGATAACGGATATGGTTTCAGCCAACCTGCCTATTTTGCTTATGATGATGTAGCAGTGAGATTCTAATGAAACATATTATACTTTTTTTATTTGTTCTGTTAGCATTAATATCATGCGTGAAAGAAGAGGAGGACTCTCCTCTTCTTTCCGCTCCTGTCATTACCTTGAAAGAAGAATCCCCCATCTATAAAACAAAAATTGGTCGGGAGATAACCATCGCTCCCATTTATGAAAATACCGATTCGGAAACGACCTTTAACTGGACAATAGATGGAAAGAGTATCTGTACACTTCCACCCTGACATTTTCAGCCGATGAAGCAGGCAGGTATTTCATTCTGATTTCTGCCACCAATGCCGGAGGGACAACAGAAAAGGAGATACGTATCGATGTCTTTCAACTTGATGTACCTACTATCTCTATTGCGGATGCCGACAAAGGTTTCAAAGTGCTTCAAGGCTCTGAACTAACCATTACACCTATAGTAGATTCTTTTCTGGAAACCAGTTACTCCTGGCAAATAAACGGTGAAGATATTTCGAACGAATTAACCTGTACTCTCCCCACAATCGAGCTTGGCGAATATCAAGTTCGTTTTGCTACTCACAATGAAGATGGCGATGACGAAGTAACTTTCAAAGTAGAAGTTTGTTCACCGGATCAAGTAGATTTCAACTGGACATTCCTGCAAACGGAATATAACATGTCAGCCGGCAGAACTATCCGTATCAAACCGGTTGACGTGAATAATGCACTGGATGCAGTCTATACATGGACCGTGGACAATGAACAAGTGCAATCCGGAGAAAATGATACTTATCTGTTTACATCCGAGCAGCAGGGAGAACACACGGTAAAGGTCGAAATGAAGAACTCATATATACTCGCTACGCAAACATTAAAAGTCAATGTTTGCCCTCCCGCAGGAACATACCAGCGGAAGATTAGCGCCACAAGTTCTGCGTCAATGAACAAAGTATATGAATATTTACCGGCTCCCGGTCAATTCATCAATGAGAGTCATACCACAACAACTATGGCAGAAGCCTGCACCTATGCAGAAGAACGAATCAATCAGACGGCTTATGTTTCCCTAGGCGGATTCGGTGGATACATCATCGTTGGATTCGATCATAGTATCGTGAATGATGGAGATTACAACATTGCTATTACAGGAAACGCTTTTGATGGTTCGTCAGAACCGGGAATTGTATGGGTAATGCAGGATGAAAATGGTGATGGGTTACCTAATGACACTTGGTATGAATTGCGCGGATCCGAATATGGGAAAGCCGAAACCTGGCAGGACTATGCCGTCACCTATCATAAACCAAGTGGTATTCAGCTTCCCACCCCATGGACAGACAATCATGGTCAAAGTGGTCTATTGATTATCTGGGTGCTTTTCACCGGCAAGACTATTATTATCCCGCCTGGGTAAAGGAAAAACAATATACTTTGCGAGGTACTCGCCTGAAAGAGCGTAATTACGATCAATCCGGTAATGGTACTTATTGGGTAAATGATAGTTATGAATGGGGATATGCTGATAATTTCAGTGCCATTGATCGTCTGACAGATGATGACAACTATAATGCCGGACCGTCTGACAATCATTTCAAGATATCCCATGCTGTAACTTTCGACGGTAAGGATGCAAACCTGAAGTACGTTGATTTTATCAAAGTACAAGTGGGTGTTAATAGTAAAAGCGGTTGGTTGGGTGAAATATCCACTGAAGTTTTTGGAATAAAGGATTTCAACATGCTCAAATAATTGATAGAATATACATAAGAGATTCTTTTCCCTATTAAATATAGAGATAAAAATTACCAAATGGTAATTTTTATCTCCTCCCATAACCCTACCTTTGTCGCCATTTTCAACGACAAAGGTAGAAAGTTATGAAAGATAGTATTGATTTCGGCAGTATGAACATCTCCACGTTGTTCCGTAAGTTACTAATTCCTACGGTACTTGGGATGGTATTCTCGGCTCTGTTCGTTATTACGGACGGGATATTTGTAGGAAAAGGAATTGGCAGTGACGCGCTGGCGGCAGTAAATATCACTGCACCGCTTTTTATGATCGCAGCGGGTATCGGACTGATGTTCGGAGTGGGAGCTTCGGTGATGGCTTCCATTCATTTATCTCAGGGAAAACGCAAAGTAGCAAGTATTAATATCACTCAGGCAATTGCTTTTTCCGCATTGCTCATACTTATCCTGTCTGCTCTGTGCCTTTATTTTATAGAGCCATTAGCCAGATTATTAGGTAGTTCGGACCGATTGTTGCCGTTAGCTGTAGAATATATGGCATGGTACATTCCTTTTCTCGTATTCTACGAAGTCTTAAATATAGGTATGTTCTGCATCCGTCTGGACGGTTCACCCACCTATGCCATGATGTGTAATGCGGTTGCAGCCATACTCAATATCATACTGGATTATATATTCATCTTCGAACTTGGTTGGGGAATAATGGGAGCAGCTTTTGCCACCAGTCTGGGAACTGTCGTGGGAGGGTTGATGACACTGATTTACTTACTCCGTTTCTCTCGTACCCTCCATCTATGCCGGATAAAGTTAAGTATCAAAAGTCTGTTACTGACTCTTCGCAACATCGGTTATATGATTAAACTGGGAAGTTCTGCTTTTATCAGTGAAGCTTCCATTGCCTGTATGATGTTTCTGGGGAACTACGTTTTCATCCGCCATCTCGGTGAAGACGGAGTGGCAGCATTCAGTATTGCCTGTTACTTCTTCCCTATCATCTTCATGGTCTATAATGCCATTGCACAATCCGCACAGCCGATTATCAGCTATAACTTCGGAGCCGGACAACCCGAGCGTGTACGAAAGACACTGCATCTCGCCATTCGGACCGCTTTAATCTGCGGTATCAGCTTTTTCATTCTTACCGTACTATGCTGCCAAGACATCGTTTCGTTATTCATTGACCGCAGCTACGCTGCATTTGATATAGCAGTAAACGGGCTTCCTTATTTCGGAGTAGGATTCATTTTCTTTGCCGTCAACATGATTGGCATTGGTTATTATCAGAGTGTCGAAAGAGGTCAGCGAGCAACAATTATCACTCTTCTCCGGGGAGTCGTATTTATGTTGATGGGATTCTTTGCGCTCCCTCCGGTATTGGGTATACCGGGTATCTGGCTAGCCGTACCATTGGCAGAGTTATTAACCACTTTCTATATTTTCGGAATTTATTTGAAAGATCGTTTCATTGTCTGCCGACGATAAGTATCTTTGCAATATGAGAACATTCATTGAAAAACTTTGCGATAGATACAAGGTATCTGAAACCGATGTACAGTCTCTACTGAACTGTATGGAAGAGGTACATTTCAAAAAAAGAGATTTAATAGTACGCGAAGGGACAAAGAACTGTAATCTTTATTTTATCAAGACAGGAATATGGCGAGCCTATTATCATAAAGACGGAGTGGATACTACCATCTGGTTTGCGTCAAACGGAGAAGCTGCTTTCTCCGTCTGGGGCTATGTAGATAATGCCTACTCATTAATAAATATTGAGGTCATGTGTGACAGTGTGGCCTATTGTATTTCCCGAACAGCTCTGAATCAGCTATTCGCCTCATCCATCGGACTCGCTAATTTGGGGCTCCGCCTCATGGATCATCAGTTTCTTCAACAGGAGAACTGGCTTATCAGCTCGGGAAGCCCACGGGCTAAAGAACGCTATCTCAACCTTATCAAAGAGACTCCTGAATTATTGCAATATGTACCTTTAAAACATATAGCATCTTACTTGTGGATAACTCCGCAGTCGCTAAGTAGGATTCGGGCGAAGATAGCATCTTCTCCGCAATAATACTACGCTTTCGCGGTCTTCACCCCAAAAGCACAATAAGTCAAATAACACACACAAGCTAAAGTAACAAAAACGCCTCCAATAACACCTACTGTTCCTATTGCAAACCCAATCACCGGGGTAACTACTCCGCCACCGGCAACAGCAGTAATCATCAATCCTGAAATTTGGTTTGCTTTTTCCGGCCTTGCCTGTAAAGCCATCGAATAAATGATAGAAAATACGGATGAGGCAAAGAAGCCGACAGCACCGATACAAATCAGATTCACCATATCATTTTTTACAAAGGCCAGAATAAGCAAAGAGAAAATACAGGCAACAATATTCACACGGAAATATTTCATTTCAGCAATACGGGCTAACAAGAAAGCACCCAGCAAAGCACCTACCGTACGGCTTAAAAAATAAACCTGTGGGGCAAACTTCACTTGTTCTGCCGTCCAGTCAAATCGTTCCGCCATCAGTTTGGAGCTAATAAAGTTGGTAGCAACATCTACTCCCACAATAAAAAAGATACCCAGAAACAACAACAGAATCGTTTTATCCTTCAACAAAGAAAAAGTATCACTGATAGAAAGTTGTTGGGTTGCGGCACTGGAAGCTTCCCGTTTAACAGGTGTAGCCATCAGCCAAATGGCAGACAATAACGTGATAAAGCCTAATATAGGAAAACAATAATACCATTTGTCATCTCCAAAATGTGCTACAGCCAGCAACACAATCTCCGGCCCGACGAGAGAAGACACAGCTTTAATCACTTGTCCTGCTGTCAAACTACTTGTCAGCAAACGTTGGCTGGTTACCACATTACTCAATAACGGATTCAATGAAACCTGTAAAATGGCATTGCCAATTCCCAAAAGAGCATAAGCTATCATACAAGTCGCACTGTTATAAACGACTAATGGCAGCAGCATACCCACTACCGTTATTCCCATACTAAGTAAAACCGTATTTTTACGTCCCCATTTGTTCATCTGATTTCCAACAGGAATACCTAAAAACAGGAACCAGATAAAAACCAATGAAGGAACAAATCCCGTCATCACGGGAGACCAGTCGAAAGTACGTTGAACATAATCGGACGAAATACCGACTATGTCACAGAAGCCCATTACAAAGAACCCGAAAAGAACGGGAAGGGCGGCATAAATAGAATTTTGTGTTTTCATGTTTAACCCACTATATTATAAAATGTAAAATCCCCGGTGTCCTGTCAAGCAACATCGACACCGAGGAAAATAAGCTGTTTATTCAGAACAATGAGGCGGATTTTCCACTCCCCATTTCTCATTCGGTTGATTTCCCATTGTGAGTTTCAATGTCCCACCTTTATAGAGTTCATCCCGGTACAACCAGCACTGTTCCAATGGTTTGCCATTCAGCGTAGCCGACTGTACATAATATGCATCCGGGGTATTACCTGTCGTTTCAATCACAAACGTTTTTCCAGTTGCATTCACCGGACTAAGTTTAATTTCAATCTTATCAAACAATGGACTGCCCATCTGGAAAGTCGGCCGTTCACAAGCTCCTCCCTGTACATCGAACAATCCCATTGCCGCCATCACATACCAGGCTCCCAACTGTCCCTGATCTTCATCCTGACCGTAGCCATAACCATGCTCTCCGTTTGTTCCGTAAAACTCATCACAAATCAAGCGCGTCCATTTCTGTGTCAGGTAAGGTTTACCGGAGAAATTGAACAACCAAGGAATATGAAGACTTGGCTGATTACCATGATTGTAAGGACTCTCCACACCTGCAAAAGCATAAGTTATCTTACCGCCACCAAAAATAGATTTACGCGCTTCGGTAAATATAGAATCCAACCGATTATTAACCTCCTCTTTACCCACTTTTTCAATCAAACGATATGGATGTTGAGGAACAAAAAATGTATATTGTACAGCATTTCCTTCCTGAAATCCTCTCCATGACTCCAGCGGATTAAAGTTATCAATAAACTCACCGTTAGGAACTCTGGGACGAACCAGTTTCAATGAATCATCAAATAGTTTTTCCCATCCTCTTGATAATTCCATCAAACGGTTGTAATCATCCGTATGCCCCAATGCTTTCGCCCACTGCGCCACAGCATAAGCACTAAAGCAATATTCCAATGTATGAGAAACAGAAAAGGTAGAGCCATCCGGATGTGTGCCATAATGAACACTGTTCTCATAAGGTACATATCCTCTTTCTACAAACTGCTTCACATCCATCTTACCTGCCCCCTCAATGCGGCCTTCCCAGCCTAATTCATTCTTTAAAGCTGCCTGATAAGCCGTTTCAACATCAAAATCACGAATACCACTATTGTATGCACCTGCCAGGGTAATACTCACCATATTTGTCCCTACGCCCGAAACATATCTACTGGCAGCAATACCATCACCTAACCAGCCAGCATCTTTGTATACCAGCAACTGACTGTTAACTAATCCATTGTAGTATTCCGGATAAGCTAGTGCCCAAAGAGAAGTCAAGTTCCAGTAAGCCCCCCAAACTGCATCCGTATTATAATGATTATATATCGGCTTACCTTCTTTTCCCAAAGGTATCTGCCCTACTGTTCCATCATTTTTGGGATAAGCTCCATTAACATCGCTAGCAAGTCCTCTGCCCAACAAAGCGTGATACAATCCTGTATAAAATTTGATTTTGCTTTCATCCGTACCTCCTGAAACCAGAATACGTCCCAAGGATTCATTCCATTTATCCGTAGTTGACTGTAAAGCTTCATTAAAAGTCAAGTCTTTCGCTTCCGTTTCCAGATTCAGTTTAGCATTTTCAATGGAAGTATATGACAAACCGATCTTTACATTTACTACATCATCTTTTTTCGTTTTATAATTCAGGCACATAATAGCTCCTGCACCTTTGATTTCATTTCCCGCTTTCAGAGTACTATCTTGATAAAAACCTCTACCGATTCAGGAATACGATCTAGTTTTGCATAAAATACATAGCTACTGATGAACCCGCTTGATATTTCTTCACATATTCCGGTTCCGTAATCACGTAACCTTCAATAGTATTTCCATCTATCTGTTTGATATATGCATCACGCACAGCTCCACTTTCTCCCTGACGATTTCCAATATTCAAAAGAATATGAGCAGCTTCCGTCTCCGGGAAAGTATATCGCTGGAATCCGACACGAGCAGTGGCAGTAAGTTCTGCCTTTACCTGGTAATCCTTTAATAATACAGAGTAATATCCCGGACGCGCCGTTTCATCTTTCTTATCAAAACGGGAACGGAACCCTTTATCGGGGTCTTCCAGTTTTCCGGGATTTGTTTTTACTTCTCCCGTTACAGGCATCAGTGAAATTCCTCCTATCTGAAACTCATGTAAGCAAGGAAAGCCATCAATCGAAGTATGATTATCTTCATAACCAATAGCTTCCCATCCTTGATTATTACCGTAAGTTCCATTGGTAGAAGCTCCCAGTTTAGCCATTCCGAAAGGCTCCGCAGCCGGAGTATAAAAAAACCAACGACTATGTACAGTTCCGATATTAGGATTTACATATTCTACCAAATTGGGACGATCAGGTGTTTTGCACCCTACAACACCTGCCAGAATCAACAGGCTACCTATCCATTTTAATTTCATCATTTATTTATTTTTTCTGTTTGTAACTTCTCCTTTAATCATCGCCACACGTGCATAATACTCCGGTACACACGAAGCATCCAATAACCATTTCGGCTTACGTTTTTCATCAGTCCGCCCTGTCCAGTCATGATACATTAGTCCCGCCTGATCACGCGCATGATCCCAAGCATAATCCAGTCCTTTTATCATCGTATCCACATATTTTGAATCCCCCGTAACATTGTACAGATCGTGATAACCTCTAAACAAAACCAAATTAAACCAAGGCAAATCTGCAATATAAGGAATACCGTCTTCCGTATACTTAAAAAACACTTTGTAGCTTCCTTCTGCCAGAAATTTAGCATTATCCAGATACGCCTGCTCACCCGTATAATTATATAAAGCTACAGCTACTTGTAACAAAGTACCAGTATTGTAAGTATACAAATCCGGGCATACTGCCGAAGTCGTTGTTAACCATGAATTCCAAACGACTCCTCTTTCCGGATCTTTCAGATATTTATCAATCCAATGATAGAACTTCTTTCCCACCTCCAGATAATACTCATCTTTAGTTGCTTCATAAAGTTTTAAAGCCAACACCATCGCTTTTCCGTTAGAACAGGCAGGTTTCTGATCTTTCACTCCTTCCAACCAAGAAACAGCTCCTTCAAAGTTCTCATCCCAGCCACTTAAAATAAAGGTCAATACCTGTTTCGCTTTCTCCAGATAATGAGGATTTTTAGTTACCAAGTAAGAATCAATATAGTCAATCCCCACCAAACCATTGTCATCATAATAGCGGTCTACCTTTCCAAACTGAACAGGGTAAGCCTGATAACCAAAAGGAACACGCGTTGTATCATAGTAACGCTCCATTGCCATCACCATCGAATCGACATAAACCGTATATTTCTCCGGTTCGATAGCAGCCATCACCACTGCCGAAGAAAAGACACCACTCATAGGCCACAGATAAGAAACTTCCTGCGCTTGCCGGGTGGAATCATTAAAATAAGTCAGATCAGGACGATGACTGCTTGGGTAATATTCAGAGAAGAGGCCGTATTTGGGAACCCGGTAGAGTTCCCAAACACGCTGAAACATTTCTTCTGCCTTATCTTTATTCGGAGTCGTTTTTGATTCTCCGGCACAAGAAAGAAGCACGAATACCGTCGATACAAATAAAACTATATTTCTAATTTTACTATTCATATCCTATTCCTCTGTCACTGTTTCTCCTTTGTACAAAGCAATCATTCCTAAAGATTCGAGCGCAGCATCCTGCATCAACAACTGTTCAGCACGTTTTGGAGTTGCTCCTGTCCAGTCTTCATAGAACAGTCCGTTTGATAAACGGGCATTTTCGTATGCATAATCCAGGAAGTTGATGAATGTTTTGATATAATTGCCTGCATTTTTGTAATAAGGTTCAATATCAATAAATGCACGAACTAATTTGGTTGTAAACCAAGGGTCATGATCAGGATAAGCCAACGCCAACCCATTAAGCGGACGTACAAAATAATTATACGCACCTTCGGAAGAAGCAATGGCACTGTCCAGATAAGTCTGCTCACCTGTTATTTTGTATAGACGGACTCCGTTAGAAATCATTACACCTGTATTGTAAGTCCATTTTGTTTTATTAATGGATCCGTCTGCTTGTTTATCATTCCAGTAACAGCCATCCTCCGGATCACGCAAGTTAGTCAACGTCCAAGCATATAAACGTTTTGCCAGAGCCAACACATCCGCTTTTTCCTCTTGAGGACATACAGAATAATATTCAAGCAAGAATAGCGTTGCATATCCATTAGCGCATGTCGGTTTATTCGAATCACCAACTCCCTGCTGTCCTTTCTGGTCCTCATTCCACCAAAGACCTCCTCCAAACGTATCATCTTCACCAGCTTGCAGGAACTCAACGATTCTTTTAGCTTTCGTCACATAATCTTGATTATTTAGCAAATTAAAAGCCTCTACCAGTTCAATCCCCACAATAGAATTATCATCATAAAAACGTGTTCCACTACCGGTAGTACCATTGGTTTGAGAACCATAACCACCCACAGTTCCACTAGGAGTACGATAATAAACTTCAAACCGGTCTACCATATCTGCATAATTCACATCATAACCTAAGGCATGCAAAGCTGCTGCTCCAGACACCAGTCCGTCATACGGCCACAAGAAAGAAGCGGAATTATCCCCGTCTTTCTTAGGATAATTTTCATTATACAGTCCTTCTGTTGTCCCACTATTGATCCGGTAGCACTGATTAATCAAGTCAAACTGCTCTTTGGCACGTTTATGATAAACGACCTCCTCTCCGGGTTCTGACGGAGCAATCGGTGTAGGCGGGATATATTTCTCTACGTCATCTCCGGCACAGGAGAATAATAGTGCCGGAAGAATTGCTAAATAGTCTTTATCTTTTCATAACTTAGTTTATTAATTAATCGGAGTCACATTAGTAAATGTATGTATCATCAATCCATCCGAATTCGTATCGATAGTGATAGTCGCATGCGTATAATCCAGACTACCTTTCATTTTCCAAAGATGATCCCACTGACTCCATTGGAATTCATACAAAGCATAGAAAGAAGCAGGTTCTCCACCTACCGGACGTTCGCACTCACGCCATCACCTCTACCCCAACACATATCACCACCATTTACTTTTGCTAAAAAGTAGTAACGTTCTTCTATCCAACTTAACCAATCAGGAGCACCGGTTTCCGGTTTGGACGGAGCAAGGAATCGGATATCGCCCTCTCCCACAAATTTACCATCACCCGCATACTCTAATACAGCTATATCTCCAAATGTTGCTCCCCAAATACAACGAACAGAAGAACCGATTTTTTCCGTGGTCATTGCCATTGTATTAAAGTTCACTGTCAGACGGGTTACTTCTTCGGAAGCAGCGACTGCCGTTTCGCCCTCCCCTTCTCTTAACTTCGAGCTATCATCAATATAATAGCTGAATGTTTCACCTGTAGTAGCAGACTTAAATGATATATTTCCTGCAGATAACTTCGTATAAATCTGGAAAACGCCCTCTTCTACACAACGGAACGGAATTCCCCCCTGTCCACTGTTCTCCGTAGCCGAACCATATAAATACAATTCAGCCGGAATATTATCAATTCCCTCTCCACGAGTTACTGTGATGGTAGCCACCTTGTCGGTTCTCTTCACCACTCCACCTTTCGAAGCATTTACCGTCCATTTTATATCTCCGGTTTCCAAAGGATAAATGCCTGCATTTCTGGCAATCGTATTAATAGCTGCATGAGTGATTGACAAACTGGTCGCAGCTCCCAAATCACTTTTCACCGTAGCCAGCGGCTTTGAAAAATCACCGTCTGCCTTATCAAACAGCACCTCGTACAATACAATTCCGCCATCTGCCGCACCACCTCCTGACCACGACAACACAACAGGCGTTGGAGATGACACATTCAACTGGATAGAAGCAGGGGAACTTAATTCTGTAGGGACTGCAAAATCCGTGTTCAATTCATAATCTTCCTGACATGAAACCATTGCCAGAAGTACTGAACATATCCATAATATCTTTTTCATAATCATTCCTTTTTGAGTCGTTTAACCAATTACCAATTCGGATTCTGCTCCAAATTACCATTCAAGTCACGTTCAGCCTGTGGTATAGGCCACAAATAATGTTTATTTGCATTAAAGGTTCTGTTTTCAACCCGAACGTATCCATCATCCGTACCTACCACATCATTTGTCTTTAGTCCGTGACACCATCCGTTCAATACATCATCCGCAATTCTCCAACGGATAATATCCTTATGACGATGACCCTCCAATGCCAGTTCCGAACGACGTTCATTCCGTACAATCTCAATCAGTTTATCTTTAGAAGCTCCTTCCGGGAATTCCACTGCCGAAGCAAGTGTAAATCCGGCTCTATCACGAATTGGTTTAATAGTTGCATCCCAAGCCGTCTTATCCAGTTCACCTAACTCTGCCAATGCTTCCGCATTCATCAATAGAATATCAGCATAACGAATCAAAATCGGATTCAAACCGGAATAAAGAGTAGCACGATACGCATTATCCCAGTATTTCTTAATATAATAACCGGTAGCCGAACAGTCTGAACCTACCCCATAACCATCTTTACCTTCACCTTTCTCACAGTTGATAACAACTTCTGTTCCGTCGGCCAAAGTATAAGAGTTTCCAGTGTACATCACCGTTGCCTTCAAACGTGGGTCACGATTGGCATACGGATGACTTTCATCAAACGATGTTCCTGTTTCTTTAATTGTTTTTCCATCCAGCATAATATAACTGTCTACCAACTCCTGCAAAGGAGAAAGCTGGGAATATCCACAAAGTGGGCGGCAGGAAAACATACATCATCTGATGTTCACGACTAGTCGGACGATACTGTGCATCCAAAATTACTTCAGAGTTGTATTCATTAGCAATCTCAAACAATCCCGCATAACTTCCAAAGAGTTTAAAGCCCCCCTCTGTCATAATGGTAGAAGTGATATTTTTCACTTGCGTCCAATTACCTTCAAACAAATAGATTTTAGCTTTAATAGCCATTGCCGCCCAACGGGTAATCCGGCCTTTATTATCCGCATCATAAGAAGTCGGCAAATAGTTACCATTAATCACTTCATCCAGATCGGCCAAAACATTTGCTATTACAGTGCTTTGGCCGTACGTGCAATCGACATACTTCTTTAATGGAAAGCACTTTGGTAGTATAAGGAACATCGCCGAATTTCGTATACAACTCATAATAATTATAAGCACGAAGCACTTTTGCCTCGCCAATATAACGTTTCTTCAATTCAGGATCCAAATCCGGTACGCGATCAATATTCTCCAATAGTTCATTACACATACGAATCCCCGTATAACGTCCGTCCCAAACCTTTTTCACGTAAGGGTCTGCTGTAGAATATGAACCATTACCGATATTCTGTGTAGCATCGTTCGGTTGTTTGGTATAAGCATTGTCCGTCATTGCTTCACAATAAAGCTGTTCGTCCATATTTCCCAAATAGGTATAGCAAGTATTCAACGCCTTGACAGCTGCTTCAGGATCCTCTTCCCAATAAGTCAAGTCCGTTTCTCTGTCATACGGTGCCGTATCCAAGTCAACACAAGAGGCACCGCCCACTACCAAGACAGCAGATAAAATCAAATTCTTTATAGTTGTTTTCATCACGGTACAGTTTAAAATTTAACATTAAGTCCAAATGAATATACTCTTGCCACAGGATAAGAACGACCACTACCGTCTCCGGTATATTCCGGGTCCCATCCGCCTTTCATCTTTGTGAAAGTCAACGGATTCTGCACACTGGCAAAGATTCTTAAATTCTTGACATAGAGTTTTTCATCCATTGTTGCGGGAAGTATATCCGATCTGCGCATTTTTCAAACGCAAGTATTTAGCATCCTGGATCCAGAAATCTGATTTCGCTGCATTATTAGCAGATTCCGCACCCATTGTCAGACGAGGATAAGTAGCATCCGGATTATTCGGAGTCCAGCGATCTTGATGGAAATCCATTACAGGACCTTCATTGTTATTATGGAAAGCCTCTACAGATTCACCACGCATCCACTTGTTACGTTTTCCTACTCCTTGCCACATCATCGAGAAATCAAAACCTTTATATTCCAAACCATAGGTGAAGCCGAAAGTATATCTTGGGAAGTCATTACCAACAATAAAACGGTCATCGTCCGGTTTAATCACACCATCGCCATTTTTATCCAGATAACGGATATCTCCCGGTTTCGGTGTAATACCTTCCAAGTGCGGTCCTTTCTGACATTCTTCCTCATTCTGGAAAAATCCATCCGAACGATATGCATAGTAAGAGTACAACGGATAACCTTCCTTGATAATTGTCTGTACATCCGAGCCACCGATAATTTCCGTACCGCGTGTATCTATTACTTCATTAAAGCTATCCGAAATATTTCCGGCGAAGTTATGCACTACCGGACCGGTCTTCAAACGATAACTTACTGATAATTCCCATCCTCTCGTCTCTACCTTACCAGCGTTTTGAATCGGGGCACCATTACCAAACAATCCGGGAACCGGTAAATTTACCAAAATATCTTTTGTACGATTATTGAAGCAATCAAAAGTAATATTCAAATCATTATTCAACAATCCCAATTCGAAGCCGATATTCGCCATACGGGTAGTTCCCATTTGAGATCAGGTTTGTAGAAGCGAATTCAGCCGTCTGTGCCAGCTTGTCGCCGAAACTGATGCCGTTCTTTACAGACACGGTCTGCATGTATTGATAAGCACCAATGCGGTTATTACCAACAATCCCCATGAACCTCTGATTTTTAGAGAAGAAACATACGGTTTCAGTACAGACCAGAATTTTTCTTCCGAGATACGCCATCCTGCCGAGAAAGACGGGAAGACTCCCGAACGGTTTCCTTTCGCAAAATAAGAAGAATAGTCATTACGAATATTAAATTCCAGCAGATATTTCTCATCATAATTATAAGTGGCTCTTGCAAAACCAGAATAGATAGCCCAGTCACTTGCCGAACCACCATTGCTAACTTTATCCCCACTCAAATCACCTACAAAAATATCATATTTAGAATCCTCCGTCAAACGACTGGTAGAGAACTGCTTTTCAGAGAAACCCTCATAAGCATATCCTAATAATCCACCGATAGAGTGTTTCCCTATTTTCGTATTATAAGTCACCATAAGATTGGTAGTGATATTCTTAGAACGATAGAATTGCTCGGTCAACTTATTTTCACTATCTCCCGTACCTTCGAAGCCTTCCGGTTCTCATGCAAATTATTATTCCAAACACGTCCACCGGCACTTCCGATCAGTTTCAGTCCTTTATATACTTCCCATTCGGCTTGTATGGTTCCCAATAATTCATCATTCACATTCTGGCGATAACCGCCTTCTTCCAAACGCTGCAAACCGTTTGAGTTACTTCCGGCAGGATAATTATAACTGCCATCCTCATTCTTGATCGGGTAAATCGGCGGCATACGGTTTGCCTGCTCGATAATCCATTCCGTCCAGTAAGCATGTTCTTTAATGTCATTACGGGCAAATTGAGAAGTCAAATTCAATGTAAAGTTATTCGTCACCTTATGGCTTACATTCAGACGTGCATTGTAGCGTTTATAACCATAATCAGGTCCCTTGAACATACTGTTCTGATCCATATAACCCAAAGAAGCCATGTAAGACAACTGGTCGTTACCTCCTGTCATCGAAACATTGTGTGAACTTTGAGGAGAATTACGGTGATACAGTTCTTTCACCCAATTTACATTCGGACCGCCATTTCTAAATTGCGCAATCTGCTCGGGAGTGAATTTTGCAGCTCTTCCCGAATTAACAGCCGCTTCATTATACAGTTCAGCATATACCACGAGTCTGCTATCTTAGGCAATGAAGTAGGCTGCTGAACACCATACATAAAATCATAAGAGATTTCTACCTTACCGGCTTTTCCTTTCTTGGTAGTGACAAGTACCACACCATTGGAAGCACGTGAACCATAAATAGCAGTAGAAGAAGCATCTTTCAAAATAGAAATCTGCTCAATATCAGCCGGATTCAAATTGCCCAGCGATCCTTCAATTCCGTCAATAATCACCAACGGATCATTGTTATTCATCGTATTCAATCCACGGATATTAATAGAAGGTACACTACCCGGAGTAGAACTTCCCTGCTGAATAACCAAACCGGGAGTCGTTCCCTGCATCGCTTCCAATACATTGGAAATCGGCTTTCCTTCCAATTCATCCGTAGAAACAGAAGACACAGCTCCTGTCAGGTTGACTTTCTTCTGCACGCCGTAGCCTACCACTACCACATCTTTCAAAGTAACCACATCCGACTTCAACACCACATTGATAAACTGGCGGCCGTTCACCGGAACTTCCTGTGTTTCATATCCAATTGAGGAAACTACCAATACCGCTTTTGAAGCAACATTCAGTGAAAAATTTCCATCCATATCCGTAGCCGTACCCGTAGATACACCTTTCACCAGCACGGTAGCCCCAATCACGGGTTCCCCGTCTGCCATTACTTTACCTTTCACTGCGATTGTATTAGATTGCGCATACAGTTTGGAACCAACAGCCACATTCATACAAACAATCAACATAACAGCCAATAATTGCCAACTCGAAAATGCCGTTCTGAAAAGCCGGCGGGCAAATTGCGCGTTCAATAGATTAGATTGTTTCATAACATTTTATATTTGAATTAATAGAAGAGTTATCATATATTATAAGATATTAAGTTGGGACAAAGCAAAGGAATAAGCCCCTAAAGCAACAGCCCTGCTTGCTCCTAATGTAGAAACAGCAATGCCTATTTTCTTGTGACAGGCATAATGCACCTCTCTCTCCGAAAATGGTATTTTCACCATCTTGTCTTTTTCTTCCAGAAATTTATCAAATGCCTCTTTTTCGGACAGATTGAACACCTCCATCTGCAAACAAGGGAAAGAAGCTCCTGCAAACGTGCCAATCTGCCGATTCATCTCATTCATAATTCCCGGAAGTATGTATTTAGCCGCTCCGGCCACTCCTCCGCCAATCACCACCAAGCCATCAACAATATTCAATGCACGGATGATAGCATCACCGGCCATCTCTCCCAGTTCGTTAAAACTCCGGACAGCAGCCTGCTGATCTCCCTCTGCAGTCCCTTCGGCAATATCATATATATCTTTGGGAGTCAAAGAAGAAGCATCCTTTCCGGTCAATTCCTGATATACTCGCCTGACAGCCCTGATGCTGACACTTTCTTCCGCGATCATTTCGGGATATTTCTTATTCCGCATAATCCAGACGTCGCCGCCGCAACCGTTGTCTCCGGTCAGTAACCGGCTGTCAATCACCACTCCGGCACCAAATCCCGTACCCAGCGTAATTCCGAGCAGGTTCTTATATACCTTACTGCTGCCTGCTTCTTTCAGGCGTTTATTCACTTCGGGCAAAGTGCCTGCCAAGCTTCGCCATAAGCAAACAAGAAAGGTATCGTAGGGGGAGTAAAGAACTGGCTTAGTTTCTCACAGGAGATGAAGATGTTAGGTATCGAGATTCGCAATTTCGAGCTACATATCAGTTTAAAGCGTGCAACCGAAGAAATCGGTACGTTCTTTGATTTAGGTTCCAGTCCCGACACTCGCTGCGTAGTGATGGAGCGTGTCAGAGGAAAAAAAGAATATCCGTTTGTTTACTTCATCTCTTATTTCAACCCCAATATTCCACTGACAGGAGAGGAAGATTATACACGTCCATTATACGAAATGCTGGAAACCCAATATAATATAGTGGTAAAGACCAGCAAGGAGGAGATTTCAGCCAGACTTGCAGGGGAATTTATTGCAGAGAAACTGGAGATAAAATCCAATGACCCTATATTAATAAGGAGAAGATTTGTTTATGATGTGAACGGAGTACCTATTGAATACAACGTCGGATATTATCGGGCAGACAGCTTTACTTATACAATAGAGGCAGAGAGATAGACCGTATGTTCATACATATATAATATAAGGAGGCTATTTTAGAAGTTGAAATCTCTATCTTTCCTTTAAAATAACCTCTTTATATCATCTCTCTTTCCATAATCATGTCCTACCCGTCATTTATTATCGAACTACCATTAGAGCATCCGGCAAGAATCCGATCCAGACTTTCATCCACAACACCTATCATCTGAAGTTGGATAATAATGATAGTAAGAAGTTTTTCCTACTCCTTCTATTCTCAACAGACTTTTCCACCCTCTTCCCGATACGATTTCCAATAAATCTTTTACTGTTCGAACATCTTGATTATACAAGACATTAGCCAACCGAGTATCAGCTACTTTACAAACAGGCAATTGAAGTATCCACTCCTCCTGCCCAACATTTATATTCTTATTATTGTCTGCCAAAGATAAAAAACGAGCATCGATAGCACGCTTTCGATAAGTAGCCAATATATCTTTTTTCAGTTTCAACCCTTTAAGTATAGAGTTATACATTTGCAATGTCTTCCCATAGGTAATTCGATGCCGATCAGCCACTTTCGCTACTGATTCTCCTGTAGAAATTGAATAGAAGATATCGCGGGTAACAGGGTGAAGAATCAATGCTGACAGTTCACGAATGATTATTTCATATAGCGGTTTACAAGTCGTCTGTGTTCTCAATACATATAGTAGATCATCGTATTTGGAAATGATAAAGTCCCGTTCCAGTTTCTTTTCTTCTACGATTTTAGAAAGGTAACCTGCTTCTAAACCAAGTCTTTTGTGAGCTTCCAGATAAGCATCCAAACTCTCATCATCCAAAAACAACTGATCGTCGATTCGGGAACTCGTAATGTATCCAAGATTTGCCCAATTCTTTAGAATAGCTTCTTGAATGTCGCGTCTTTCAGACATCTGTTTTGTTGTGAGCCAATTTGACATAAAAAAACGGAACTAGATTAATAATATCAACTAGTTCCGTACCTTTTATTATAAAAGAGTACGGAGCTGCCACAATCCCGCAAACAGGAGGTAGTAGCGGCTACCTTTCAGACACGGGCAGACAGCCCGTACCCTATGAGAAGTCATAGAAGTACAGGCGTCTCCCGGTGTCTGAAAAAAAAATCCGCTACGATTTCCTGTTCACCGAGGAAACGCACAATCGCATACCACAAAGGCATACTACGTTCCAATGACAAAGGTACAAATACTTTTCGGAAAATAACAAGAGAGAGGTATAAATGTTTAGGAAAGAAAACGAATGATGATTGTATAATTAAAAACGTATGTATATAAAAAAGGCAGGTTTCAATAAGTTTTTTGTTTCGTATATAAAATAAGGGGCACACCATTTTGTCTCGTATACAAACAAAAATATTTAATAAAGCTGCTCTAATCTAGAGCACAATATCATTCAAGTCAAAATAAAGCAAACGTGTAGCAGAATCCACATCTTCATTATTCAAAGGAATAAACCCATTTTTCTCATAAAAAGGAACAGCTGCTGCATACGCATCTACAGTTAAAAAGCGACAACCCGTTTTATTTTCAAGTACATTACTTACAGCTAACAAAGCTTCCCGATAAAGAAAAGGTTCGTATTTTATTTTTTAAAGATTTTCATTGCCAGTTCATAGTCTTTCAACCTTTTTTCCCGCTGCTCCGGCGTTTCACTACGCTTCTCTTTCATCCGTTCTTCAAATCACCGAGCATCTTCTCCGAAAAGTATCGGAGTTTCCTTAATTGGTCTTGCCATACTTATACAACTCCTTTCTTTGGGTTTATACGCTACAAAAGTAATTGAATAAATCAGGAAGTGCAAGTTATAATGAAGTTATCTTATTCAAATAAGAAACCACTCTACAATTAAAGCACCTCTCTCTTACATAAACTACCTACTTTTGTAGCAAATAACAATTCGTTCCACCTAGGTAGAACTAAACAAATACCATGGTCGAACCAAACGATAACCAAGGTAGAACTAAAGAATAACCTTGGTAGAACGAATTAATAGTAGTAATTAATCCATTAATAATAGAATATGAGTGCTTTATATGACTTATTTGAAAATCCACCGTCACCTGACGGAGAGAAACAACCGCTACATGCCCGTATTGTCTCCAAAGGAACCGTAGATAAAGAAGAGTTTCTGGATCGTGTCCACAAATTCACCGGTATCAGCAGAAGTTTATTGGCAGGAGCATGGAAGCCTTTGCCAATGAAGCACGGGATTTACTAGCCGACGGCTGGAATGTAGAAATGGGAAACTTCGGATTCTTCTCTACATCGTTGCAATGTCCGCCGGTTAAAGATAAAAAAGAAATTCGGGCAGCGTCTGTCCAAATGAAAAATATTAATTTCCGCGCAAGTCTCCATTCAAGAAAGAAGTAGGCGACAAAATGAGGCTGCAACGAGGAGAATCTATCACACGCCCTAAGAAAAATAGTATCTCCCGTGAGACGTGTCGCGACCGCCTCAACACATATTTGGAAAATCACCTATTCATCAGCCGGACAGATTATAGCCATCTGACAGGACGAAATAAAAAAGTAGCTATTGAAGAATTAAATTCCTTTATTACCGACAGAATAATCCAAAAGGAAGGGGTTGGAAAGTTGACTGTATATATAAAGGTATAAACTCTTGGAACACAGAATTAAGAGCCACAACAAGATTATTGCTGTTGTAACTCAAGTATGATTTCATCAGTGATGTAGGCATCACTCAACGTTATAAGCGGATATTGTTTATTAAGAAGCAATGCATATACCTTACTATTATAGAACAAGTGCAATGCTTTTTCGGGAGAAATATTCAAACGCTCCGCTAATTGCATCACCACACGAGTGTATTTATTCCATACTAATACATCTATCATAAACGCAGTTTATTTTATTGTTACATATTCTTTGAAAGAGAGACACTCGTCAATGAGACGTTGATTGAGAATCCTTTACCAAAGTCGAGGTTTTCGCGTCCGACACCGACCAAAGGATACTCTACGGCCTGCGTACTACCATGATAGACCTTCATACAGATTCTCCTTTTTCTTTATAATGGGCTTCCCAGTTTTCAAGAGCTTCTACCAACGTATCGGCTATGTACTCACGACTCTGGGTGTGAAGCATGTCATATCCACTTATCAGGTATTGACGGATAAGATTCAGTTTTTCCAAACGGTTATAGAGAGTAGGAGCCGGAATACCCAACTTCTGGGCGGCACTCTCAATGGCAAAAATCACAAACTCCATGACTTTGCCATCAACAACGGGGGCTGATTGGCTTGAATGTAGCATACTATACCTCTATTATCTTAGTGTAATATGTACAAATATAGTGTTTATTCTTGCAACGTTCATCGTTTTTCGGCATATTTTATGATTATCAAGAACATTTGAGTATCGTGAAACTGATTGAAATACTCCCTATTTGGAAATGGCTATTAAAGTAGAACATCTAAGAATCTATAAATCAGAATCATACAAACAAAATAAATAAAAGTGAATACAAAGTACGTACATCTAGGATCGTTAAAGCACCTCCGGAAAGTGACCATAGTATCTTGTCACTCGTG
>ENA-OQIG01000043-OQIG01000043.1-human-gut-metagenome-genome-assembly--contig:-NODE-43-length-70378-cov-4.054604_pt1 | contig 70378 bp, 75 predicted proteins | sample MGYA00242576_ERZ504741 | MGnify/ENA primary metagenome ERZ504741 (study PRJEB26092, sample SAMD00036436) | human gut metagenome | host: Homo sapiens | study: EMG produced TPA metagenomics assembly of... | reverse complement strand
CTTTTTTTTATTTTCAAAATCATAAATATCACTTCCTGAAACAAATTTTCACTTGAAATGTCTCCTCTGGTGGCATATCATAGTACATAAAGCCACATTTACAAAAGAGGAGTAAAAAATGAGTATCAACGAATTGCTTAACGATTTAAAAGAAACCTATTCTTTTTCAAGTGTAACCTGCTCACAGAAACCAGGCGATGCTATGACTGACTTCGTATTCTACCTGACTCAGGACCAGATCACAAAAGTCATCGAAAAAGCCAGCCGCTTAAATTCCATCGTGGAATCCTGTGCAAACATGATCAGCATCTGCGAACCGGAATTAAAAGATACTTTAATGGCAACCACCCTTCGCTGTGTAGGAGCAAACGAACTTCACATCCGCACCTGCGATCCCATGATCAAAATGCTGATCCAGTCTTTATTCGACTGATAGTATAGCACGTATTTTTCTAAAAATACGCATCTTAAAAAAGCTTTCATAAAACTGTAAATATTTTTTTAGACATCCCCTTTCAAATAAGGTACAATATAGGTATAACAATTACACAGATCAGTTATATCACGTATCGGAAAGGGGATCTTTTTATGCAGAAAAAACATTTTCGTATTCTTGTCGCCGCAGCCTGCCTGTGTGCAGGACTATCATTTTCCGCCTATGGAGAAGAAACCATTTCCTCTGTACCTCTCTCATTTTCCTGGGATGGGGCACCAAAAGGCGGGGAGCTGTTGGAACGCTTACTGCCACCACTACCAGCCAGTCTTTTATTGTAGAAGGCAGTGAATATCTGAAAGACGATGACACCTGGGATTATGGGGAATGGCCCTGCGCTGAAATTGAACTTCCGCTGCTGAAGGTTATCGTTTCTCCACTCCAAACCGACGTACCTTCTCTCTGTCCGGCTGCAATGTCCAGTATAAAAGCTCAGAGATTGACAGCGACGGAAGCACACTGATCCTTCAGGTTTATTTATCCCGCATCGGCGGCCAGCTCCCTAAGATCACAGATCTGTCCTGGAGCGGAAAAAATGCCGTATGGGACAATATCGAAGGATGTGACGGCTATGAAGTCTGCCTGAAAAAAGACGGAAAAACCCTTGCAACCGTTACCTCCAAAGGTACTTCCTATGATTTTTCCGACTATATCAACAATGCCGGCTCCTATGTCTTTACGGTCCGCGCCGTAAGCACCTACGGCAGCCAGAACAGTACCTGGTCTGCCGGTTCTGAGCCTTACATCCTTTCTGTAGAGGACGCATGGTACAGCGACAATGGAAACTGGAAAAAACTGGAAATAAATGGCGTTTTGTATACAAAGATGAGTCCTACCTGCCTGCAGCTGGCGGGAGATCAAAGAAAAATGGTATTACTTTGACGGAAACGGCTACATGGTAACCAACTGCTACGTCAAAGCACTTGGAGAAAACCTGTACTACTGGATCGGTGCAGACGGTGTATGGGATGAAAATGAAACCACCGCAACGCCAAACCGGGCAAAGTATCTGGTTTATTGACCTGTTGTTATTTTGTAAAATCCAGGTGGATCTGGTATCTGATCCGGTCAATATCTTATACTTTTGAAAAAGCAGCCGCCAAGGAATATATGTTCCTTAGTGGCTGCTTTTCCTAATTTTCTTGGATCACAATATCTTTTTCAATTCCAGTCCTGTACGTTTCACATATTCCCCAACATACTTTCTGAAATCCTGGTATCTAAGCATTTTCAGCCCATAAAGTACTGACCGGTACCAGTACAGTGGCAGTATCTGCCATTTTTTCATATTCAGATACTGTCTGCAAAAATAGATCTCACTGCAGATATTACAGGTATAAGCAAATGCTTTTACTTTCTCTGTGCTGTTTCCGTGAAGATGATGGATCACACTGCTGGATCATACACCGTTTTCCAGCCTTTTTTCTCCATGGAAATTCCAAGTATCAGTTCTTCTTCATATAAAAATGGATTTTCATCTAACGGAGTTACGTCCAGTGCACATTTCCTGCTAAACATAAAGCAGCACCCCATAACTGCATATACCTGAAAAACTTCCGACTCATAATCATGCTCTCTTCCCCAATAACTATTATTTAACCTGGGGAAAAACAGATAAAACGGGTTCTGAGCAAATATTTTTCTCTGATTCCCGTTTTTCTCATCATACATTCTTTCTGTATACTTCCATCACGCAGAAAAATCTTCGGTCCTACAATTCCCACATCTGGGTGATCCTGTAAATACGTTTGCAGTTCTGATATACTTCCTGTTTCATAGCGCACATCAGAATTGCTGATCAGTACTTCTTCACAGCCATCCTCAAGTGCCCTTTTTATCCCAATGTTATTTCCAGCCGAATAACCTGCATTCCGTTCATTCTGGATAAAAATAACTCCCCTTTTATCCAGGCTTTCCAACACACCAGGTTCAGGACGCACCGGTGAACAGTTATCTACCAGATAAATACGAAACTCCAATTTCTTTTCTGCTTCATGTATACTGTCTACACACGCAACCGTATCCGCCCAGCTGTTATAATTTAAAATGACAATTCCAACCATATCATTTCCTTCTGCGTCTATGTCTCCGTCTATACTTTCTCAGTCTACGCCATTATCTTCCAGTTTTATTTCCATTAAAGTATCATGTGGGATCAAACCAACGATCAGCGGACGGATCACATATATAAATCCCCATGGAAGGAGTCCCAATGCTTTAAATCCCTGATAGCGGACTTTCACCTCATCAATACGATGCGCATAGGTTGTCTTATCAAAATCCACCGTATAACGCAGCATAGGTCTTTGAAGATTACAGCCAATATATCCCATTGCATAAAGACGCATAAAAAGGTCATAATCTTCCATTCTGCGGGTTTCCGGAGCGATCCTGTATCCGCCGGCTTTCATAAGCGGACCTTTCCTAAACATCGTTGCCGGATGTATAAACTGAGAGCCTTTAAAAAATCTTTCTTTTCAGGAAATTCTTTTCTGTGCCAGTAATCTTCAATAATCCCAAACTCTTTCGTAAGTCCATTTACCTGCCTGATACAAAGGCATAATAAGTATTCACATCCAGAAAATCATTCTGTGCCATCAGACGCCACGGATAACTGTAATCATCATCATCCATACGAGCTATATAACTTCCAGAAGCATGCTCCAGACATTTATTCAAAGTAGCTGCCAGTTTCATATTCTTCTCATTACGGATTGGAACGATCCTGGAATCGATCTTGCTCCACTCAACCAGCTTCTCCCAGGTATTATCTGTAGACGCATCATCACATATAATAAACTCCCAGTCAGTAAAAGTCTGCACACGAATAGACGCTATTGCCTCGTCCACTCTGTCCGCACCATTATAAACACCCATAATAACAGATATCTTAGGCCGGTCCCCTACTATACTTCCCATTTGTTTACGTTCTTCACCGTAACGCGGTTCTGCCATATTATATACCTCGTAATACTTTCATTTTATATATTTCATTATAAGAAAGGATTTCTCTGCCGGCAACTTCTTTTCTGTGATTTTATAGAGTATTTTCATGGATCTCAAGAAGATTTCACAGTTACATGTTTATTCTTTCAACAATAACCTTACATCTCTTTTTGCAAAATGTTATTCCATAAAATAAAATATTTCGTCTGTCATCATTCAGTAAATACTCATAATATCTTTGATTTTTGATCTGAGCAATCGCTTTCTGACATGCCTGTTCCATTCTCTCAAATTCTTTTGTGTATTTCAGTTCCACAATAATGCCTGAATCCGGATCATCTGTTTCTGCAACAATATCAGCAAATCCCTCACCTGCTTCAATATTTGATTTTATCAACCAATCCGCATTTCCGGTAAGTATTCCAACCAGCAGATTATGATACGAACTTTCTTTCTCCTCATTTCTGGCTTTGGTATCAAATACACTGACGGAGTTACTTAATACCCTGTTAAGATATTTTTCTATTCCTTCCGTATTTCCTTCTTCAACCGCTTTCCAGAAGAATTGCAGCTCCTCCGTATTTGAAAATTGCCACTGGTATTGATCCAAAAAGCTTCCGGACGGGCACCAGGGTCATCCTTGATCCTGTCAACATAGTTGATCACATCCCATGGACAATATATATCCACATTTCCGAAACGATAACCATCATACCATTCTTTCGTTTCTTTAAACTTATCTTCTACATTGTAATAAGAAAGAAGATCCTTTACCTCTCTATCTGTAAATCCAAATTGTTCATCAAATCTGGTATCTGTAATAGACAAAATCTTAAAGTTATTCAATCCTGTAAAAATACTTTCTTTTGAAACACGAAGGCACCCCGTTAAGACAGCAAATTCCAAAGCATCATTTGTTTTCAGCACATCCCCCAACAGTCCACGTATAAAAGTCACCATCTCTTTATAATATCCGTACTGAAAAGCTTTATCTAAAGGCACATCATATTCATCAATCAAAATGATTGTCTTTTTATCATAATGCTTATACAATAACTCAGATAAAGTCTTTAATGATCTTAAAAGGACCTGCGTGTTCATTTTAAATGAGCCTTCACTCATGGAAATAATCGCCTTATACATTTCTTTTTCATTGGAAGAAATACGATCACTATCCAAAAGAAAGCTAAAGCGGCTTGCCTCACTTCCAATCACATCAACAAAGCGATATTTCGCTTCCTCAAAACTCAGTCCATCAACGTTTTTCAAAGTGATGAAAACAACGGGATATTTACCCATAAATGAACTACACAGCTGCTTATTCTCAGAAATATACAATCCATCAAATAAAGAAGGCTTCGCTCCTATTTCCAGGAAGCATTTAAGCATACTCATATTAAGGGTTTTACCAAATCGGCGAGGACGCGTGAAAAGATTTACTTTACCACCGCTGGCAAATAGCTGTTTTATCAGCTTTGTTTTATCCACATAATAGTAACCACCTGTACGAATCTCTTCAAAATTTTCAATTCCGACAGGTAATTTGATTGATGTGCTTATGGTAATCGCCTCCCCCTTATTTGTTAGCTCCAGAAAAAGCAACATCTTGCTATACCTCTTTTTCGGTATTACCGACTCGGCCTATCATCTCCAGAAACCAACTATCTTTACTTTATAGCATCTATACAATATGGATCTATTTGTGAAACAGATTCATCCATATCCAGCCATGCCCTTGCACATGCTAAATCTAATCCATCATCTATATCCACTGCCGTTCTTTTATCTAATATAAATCTATACGGATTTCTACCATGAAAATATGACCACTCAATCATTTTTTCACGTGGAGCTAGCAAGATTCCATCTGTTACAATATACAAATTAGGTAATTGCTGGGATGGAACATGCTTAATTCCTAGTTCATAATTCACAGGACCATTCTCATCCCATAAATATCGTTTTATTACCTCAAAGGAAACTAAAGAATCATATCCCGCTTCAAGTGCAGGAAAATATTCATTGATTGCGCTTCTATATACTTTTGGAAATACTAATGGTGCAGTACATGTTGCCCATAATATATGAGTTCCCTCAACATTTTCTGCTACATGACGAACGACTTCCCCAAAGCTTTTCGTTTTTTCATCGCAATACTCTGGAGATCTTTTATGAGTCATAACGCCTCGCTCTTTCGCCATCGCTAACATCATATCAGAATCTGACGAAACTACGATTCTTGAAATTTCCTTAACCTCTTTTAACTGGTTAATTTTATTTATTAATAAATTAGTCCCGGCAAATGGTGCTACATTTTTATTTTTTAATCGTGTACTTCCTTCTCTAACGGGTATTACTGCGGTAATATCTTTATTATATTTTTCCATAAGATCAATCTCCCATCTATATATTTTTTTGCTTGTCCCATTAATTATTTATCAAACATTTCATAATATTGCATATCTTGGTATTCTTTTAACCATTCATCATCTTCGTCTGATTTATGAAGAACGCCATCTTTCGTTCTATAATAATCTCTATTCATTTCTGTTATTTCCTGCTGCATAGAATAAATATATTCATAAAACGGATTTTCTAATATGCCCGAAGCATTAAGTAATAATGTGCCTAAAAAATTCGCACTTGTATTTTTCCTTTCTTTCTGTATTCCAGTATCATAATTTGACCAAATTAAATATGGAGTCATATAGCGTTTTTCCTCCTCTTCTGAAGATAACTCTTTCAGAGAATGACCATATAGCTTTTCATAAAACTCCTCATCTAAATATGGTTGATGATCTCCAAAAATACATATTATTACTGGCTCGTCTATTTTTTCAAAATATGTAAACAAACTTTCCAATGCTTGATCTGCCTTTTGAATTAATGTTAAATATTCCCTAGCGTCTGTATATGTATTTAATTCTGATCCTAATTGTACCATTTCATCATTATTAAATCTTGATGAGTTATAACCACCATGATTTTGTATCGTTACTGCAAAGATAAACTTTTCCTTTTCTTTATTTTTAAATTCTTCTATAATCTTATCGTAACAAGATTTGTCACTAATAAAATAACCTATATACTCTGGATCAATAAAATCATTTTTATCAATAAAACGGTCAAATCCTAAATTCAACAATGCATTTTTTCTATTCCAGTTCTCTGGTTTTCCCGGATGGATCGCTACTGTATCATAACCATTATTTTTAAATTCCCGTGCTAAACTGGGCAAAGTTTTCAAGGAATACTGCTGATACGGATAACTCAATCTAGGTAAATTTCTCATACTTGCCCCTGTTAAAAATTCAAACTCTGTGTTACAGGTTCTCGATCCATGAACCGAAACAAGTAGATCACCCTTCATAACAGGTGTATCAAAACTATGCCAGAACGGCATATAATCAGGATTGCTTTCAAAATCATGAATAATATTTAAATCACTCCAGGATTCGTTCATAATTGCAATTACTGTAGGCCTTTTATCATCTGTTATATTCTGTTCCCGGTTATTGTTATCATCATATGTATTATATACCTCTATAACACTTTCTTTTTTATAATTTTCCGGTTTTTTCACTTTTGTGTTTTGGCATAAAGTCAAAAAAGTTACAGGTATTCCATATTTATAATAAGAATTACTTATCTCCCAATAATCCAAGTTTATTTTATAATAACCATTCTTAAAATCAATTCCCATATAACCGCTTAAAGTCAATACAAGAATTAAACCTCCCAAACAGATCCTGGTCTTTATTTTCATCCTGTTTTCTATCATTCTGCAAACACATACTGTGACAACACAACATATGATTGCCAGACTGATCCACTTAAAACTATTAATTGGAAGTTCTATTTTATAATTTGATGACACATTCATAGCCGTTTTTAATGCTGGTATGTCAGACGGCATTATTGCATTTCCATTTCTAAAAATACCTACACAGTAATTTGCAATACTAAATACTACACCAATGCCATAAAATATAATAACAGTTATTCTATACGGAAAACAAATATAATAGAAAAATATGAATATTATCTCTAAAATAGCCACATTAATAATCCAATATTTTAACCCAATATTAAGATTACCATATGGATTATTGATATGTTCCATCATCAAAAATAATATTACCGGTGTTAATAGCATCCATACATTAGCCCAAATTTGTCTTGTCCGTTTTGATATATATTGATAATCCTTACTGTATATCATTTATTATTCCCTTATGTTTCAATATCAATCTTTCTGTTATCAAAATTAATTCTAAAATATAAAGTTCTCCAACTCTTACGAGTTGGAGTCATCTAGCACTGTATTTTATTTATTGCATCCTCTATTTTTATTCTTGGAAATTCTTCTAATTTTCCTCCACGGGTCGAATTAAATATTTTAACTCCCAACTGTTCACAGTTCCATTTAACACTCTTATATGAAGCATCCATATACTCTATTGATTTAATCATATCATTAATATTTTTTTCTAACTTTTCTGAGTATCCTCCTGCAAAATAAGAATCATCAAAATGGCTTTTTACATTAACATCATACATATATTTTCCATCTTCATTTTTTCTCACCGGCCAGTTATTATCAACTCCAAGAAGATAAATATTCTTAAATCCCATGTATACAGCAAAGTTGATCAGTTTGCATGTGATCGTTCCCCAGAAATGTACCCCAAGCATAATATCCGCATTAAACCACGGTGGTCTTCTTTCCATTTGGACAAATGATAATAAACCGCATCATCCACAATCCCCATTTGTCTTGTAATTACCTGTGCACATAATAATTTTGTATAACCCTTCATTTCCTTAATTTCGTCCAGATAGGTTTCTACATAATCCAGATCGGATGCAGCCCAGATATCCGGTCTCCATGAAGTCTTATCATAGATCAAATTAATACGTTTAGAAGCAAAGCAGAAAATATTATTGTTTTTCAATAATTCCAGGTCTTCAGCTTTTAATGAGGGACCATTTCCGATAATAAAACAACTTTCTCCTTTATGGGTATCTTTTAATGCTGCCAAGCGTTCTCTGTTTCCGGGCAATATATTTTCTACACAACTCATCTGCAGATCTGATATCATCCGGTCATAACCAAATTTTGAAAACCAGTCATAATCACTGGCTTCTTTTTTATAACTGGCAAACTCTAAACTAAATTCATTATTTTTTTCTTCAAGTTTATTATTCTTTTCTTCTAATACCTGAAGTTTTTTGTTTAAACTCTCATTTTCTTTTTGCAGCTTTTCATTTGCTTCGCATAATTCTAAATATTGACTTTTTAATTGATATACACGATCTGATAAATTATATAATTTATTTATAGGCCAAATATTTTTAAGCATTTCTATAATCATCCTCTACCTAAATCATCATTTAGTTACATACATTACCATACATAATAAAACGCATCTTACGGACCAGCTTATTAAACCATTTATATTTCCTGCATAATATAAATACATTATATGATATTTTTAACATAGATAATTCATACTTATAATTTGGATTTAAGGGCAATTCCATATTCAAAAAATACTTTTCATTTGTATCATAGATTATTTTTCTTACACGATCTGTCTTTATTCCATATAAATAACATTTATACAACCGATCCAGTAACACGCAGAAATACATATTTTCCATTTCTGTCTGCAATTCTACAATCCCTTTTTCATAGAAAAAATCCAGACGACTTTGTAACGCATCTATTACATCCAGATTTTTTTCCCTAAAAGATGCCGTAATACTTTCCTCTCTTGTCCGATCATAATTGTACTTTGAAACATCAATATATACTAACTTGCGAGCATTATAAAATGCCAAATGTGTAGTAAACTCATCTTCATGAAGCTTACCTACAGGAAATCTTATATTTTCAAATATCTTTTTATCATAAATTTTGTTGCATGCGATTGGTTTAAAATATTTCCATTGAATTTCTCCATGCAGTGCAAATACATTGTCCCCAACAATATACTCTCCTGTATTATCTGTTTCTTCCTCGATTCGATCACTATAAATACACCGCCAGCTACATTCTGCAATATCTGCTTGGTATTTCTGTGTTGCATCATATAAGAGCTGAAACATATCTGGATCAATCCAATCATCACTATCTATAAAAGCTACATAATCACCAGTTGCAACATCCAACCCTTTATTACGCGCATCAGATAAACCACCATTTTCTTTGTGTATCACGCGAATTCTTTTGTCCTTCATTTTCCATTCATCGCAAATTTCACCTGATCTATCTGGAGAACCATCATCTACCAAAATAATTTCCAAATTGGTAAATGTTTGCTGTATAATAGAATTAATGCAGCGATCCAGGAATTTTTCTACTTTATAGACTGGTACAATCACACTTATAACTGCCATTTTATCTTCCAAACTTTCTGTTTATTTTTCCTGAAATTCTTTTCAATGTAATTACTAAGCCATACTTCTTAATTGATTTAAATGAATAAAACACCCATTTTATTTTTTGTCTACTTCCAACTATATTAGGGCCGTCATCTTGAATCTTATATCTGACATATCTCAATTTATAAGTTTCATCATCAATACCCTTTTTGCAATTTATAACTGCATCGTATACTTCTGTAAATTTTCTTGTTTTAATCAGATCGGTAAAAATCCTTTGCGCAGGTTCCCCTGTTAAGTTTGCATTATAGACTGCATTGATCGCATCTTCTGTTTTACAAAAAGATGCAACATATTCCTGGCGTTCTGTATTCGTTCTATAATTTTGAAGATTATCCTGTTGTTCTATGCAATATAATAACCTATGTACATAATAACAGTCTAAATTGTATATATTATCTCCCTCATATACAGAATTATCTATCATAACCTGTTTTGCAGCTTTATATAACATTGTCTGATTTTCAAATAAATCTGACTTATATTTTGCTTCTAACGAATCTGGATTTTGTAAAATATAATTATACAATTTTTCATTTGTTTCTATAGCACCATTGCAATATTTCAGATACTCTAAATTAAATAAAAAATCTTCTCCATAGCTTACTGTAGGTATAAATTTTATATTATTTTTACGTATGATCTCCAGGTCAAATAACTTATTCCAAGGCGCAAACATAGTAGGCCTTCTCATTATCATGTATCCTAAAGAATTCATTAATTCACTTTTTGACAATGCATACACTAATTCTGATGTATTCTCATGTCTTATTGGATTTAAAGCACTTTTTATATCATTTACTGTTCTAAATCCACATATAACAAAATTAACATTCCAGTGTTCTGCCAAAAATACCATACGACTAACTATATTGCTTTCACATAGATCATCGCTGTCCACAAACATTATATATTTTCCAGTTGCTGCTTCTATACCTGCATTTCTCGCAGAACTAACTCCTCCATTTGTCTTATGTATAGCCCTAATTCGCTTATCTTCCTTTTCAAACGAATCGCAAATAGACGGAGACGCATCTTTTGAGCCATCGTCTACTAAAATAATTTCAATATTAGAATAGTCCTGCTTTTGCAACGCATGAATGCTCGTACAAAGATATCTCTCTGCATTATATACTGGCACTACTATACTTACTAAATGCTCCATAAACTTATCCTTCCAACATTCAGTGATCAAACTTTTAAGATCATATTTACTATAGACCAGAAACAACTAACCCCAAAATAGCATTTATGACTCAACAGTTTTATCGATAATTGTTTAAATATTTTTTCATTTCTACCATCATACATCCCATAAGATAATACCGCCATATTTCTCCAAAAATCCGGAAATGTATTATGTATACGCCTCATGTACTCTTTTAATAGCTTTAATCTTTTTCCAAATTTTTGTTCTCGAACAGGGTACAATGCCAATGCCAGAATTTGATGAGCATATAAAGAGTTTTTAATTATATTTTGTTTTTCTTTTCCTAATACTGCTGCATTATCAATGCATAACCTAGCTGTCTGTAATATTGCAAATCTTCTTTCGTTAAATTCTCCGTTCTGTATAGAACCAGAGCGCTGATAATAATTATAATACGGTTTATTTATGATAACAATTTTCGATGTTCGCCCCAATACAATGGGTGTCACCGCAATATCTTCATTATTTATTCCTTTTGGAAAATAAATCCCATCAAATAAGGACTTTCTAATAATTTTATTACATGAACTGGCCATCATAGGCATATCGATCACTGCCTCAAAAGCATCTGTCTTTGCAGAATTAGTACAAGGCCAGACTCTTTCTGTTTTATCATCATACACTAATTTTATATCACATACAGCTGCATCGGCAGATGAATTCATTATGCCATTCATCATGTCATAAAACATTTCCGGATCTACAAAATCATCAGAATCTATAAATGAAATAAACTCTCCTTTTGCATGGTCCAATCCAAAATTTTTCACATCCGACAATCCCCCATTTGGCTTATCATATGCTGCAATTAATTGAGGATGTTCATTTTTATATTTTTCTATAACAATTTTAGAATTATCTGTAGAACCATCATTAATAACTAATACTTCTGTTTGATCTCTACCTTCTCTAATGCTTGTATAATAGAATCTAAACATTTTGCTAAATATTTTTCTGTGTTATATACGGGAACAATAATCGACAGCATGATATCCCTGCAAACCAAGCTGTCTACGTTTTTTCGCGCGTCTCTCATAAATTAATTCCTTTGTCTCTTCTTTTACATCAAAATAATTCATTGCAAAATTTTGCAATGAAACAATCTCATCAAATTCTTTATGTGCATTTGTAGTCAATGTTACGCTTTTTTCCTGCATCCGGTGATAATTCAGCGATTGTTTACAATAAGAAATCTTTCCCAGTCTCAATATACCCATATAAGTATACCAATCACCTGCCAGACGATAGCGTTTCGCTTCTTCCATTATATTGTAATAATCGCCTTTTCTAAATACCGCACTTGAAGCATTGGCAATCGTGTTATTGATACACATTGTCTCTGAAACTTCTTTCATTCCATCATTGACATAATCTGTATCCCACTTACCTGTACCATATATATCAATCCATTCCCTCAAATCTTGCATCAACAGTCGATTTTTTTCATCTATAGTCAATGACTCACAGTAAGAGATCACCATTGTATTATCTTTAAATGCAGGCATAATATTCTCAAGAAAATAAGGACTGCAGCTATCATCTGCTTCCGCAATCCACACATAATCCCCGGTTGCAGCCTGAAAGGCTTTCTGCCATTGTGCAAAAACACTTCCCGAATTATGTCCATTCTTTATTAATCGGATTGGAATATCCGTTTTATTATTACGGATCCTGCTTTCAATCAATTCAACACTTTTATCAGTAGAGCAGTCATCTAAGATGATCAATTCATTTACAGGATACGTCTGAAACAAAATTGAATCGATCCGCTCATTTAAAAATCTTTCATAATTATAGTTTGGGATTACTGCTGTTACTTTTAAATTATCTGCCTTCCCAGTTTTTACAGCACTTTTATATTCTTTATAAATATCAATTTTAGGTGTCAAAATTCTTTTTAAACGTCTTTTTATTCCTCTGTAACATCTTGTTACCTGGCTCATGACTCCCACATCCTTCTGTATTCTTCACATATTTCTTTTACATCACCAACTTTTTTTACTTTGTGATCTTCAAGCCATACTACACGATTACACAATTCTTCAATTTGTTTTAATGTATGTGAAACAAATAACACCGTAGTTCCACCACTCATTAATTCCATCATTCGTTTCAGACTTTTCGCCTGAAATCCCGCATCTCCTACTGATAATATCTCATCTACAATAAGGATTTCCGGTTTTACCACTGTTGCAATTGAAAATGCAAGTCTTGCCATCATACCTGAAGAATAGTTACGTATAGGCATATTAATAAAATCACCTAACTCTGAAAATTCTACGATTTCTTCAAATTTGCTATCCAGAAATTCTTTGGTATAACCTAAAATTGCCCCATTTAAATAAATATTTTCCACACCATTTAATTCCATGTCAAAGCCAGATCCCAGTTCCAACATAGGGACTATTTTTCCATTTGCTGAAACACTACCTTTTGTTGGCTGTAATACTCCGGCAATGATTTTTAATAATGTACTTTTTCCTGCACCGTTCTTTCCAATAATACCTACAACTTCCCCCGGTTCTACAGAAAAACTCACATCATCCAATGCCGTAAATTTCTTGTATTTTAATTTTCCTCTTAATAAAGCAACTACAGTTTCTTTCAAACTAATGATCTTGTCATTTGCCATGTTAAACTGCATTGTCACATGGCTCACATCTATCATTGTCATATGTCTTAACCCTTCTATATTTTATATATACAATACGAAACGATTCTGGAATTTCTTAAATATCCAGGCACCAACAATTAAAGTTCCAAATGAAAATAATAAACAATATAAATATTCTTCTGGTGTAGGTGATACCCCATCTATCAAAATAATCCTTATAAATTTTATATAGTGATACATAGGATTATAAGTCTGAATAAACTTAAATCGATCTGGGATAATATTTTCTGGATAAAATAATGGTGTTGCATATGTCCATGCTAATGTTGCAACCCCCCATAAATATTGAGTATCCCTGAAAAATACTTCTGATGTACATAACATAAATGTCATTCCTATACAGAATATCAACAGGCATATCAACGGAAATGGTATTAATAATATTGCTTTTGTAATGCGCTGACCAGTCAATAATACTACTATCATCAACGGGATCAGCGAAATAAACAGATTAATGGAGCTTGATACAACCTTAGTTACAGGATAAATATATTTAGGCACATATACTTTCGTGATCAATGATGCATTCGCCAAAATTGCCGTTAATCCCTGGCCTACGCTTTCTGTAAAGAAGCTGAATAATACGATGCCCGATAATAAATATACTGGGAAATTTTCAATATTGGACCGAAACAACTGAGAGAACACAATATACTGTACCATCATAGTCATCAACGGATTTAAAAAACTCCACAGATAACCCAATACAGATCTTTTATATTTTGTTTTAAAGTCACGAGAAACAAGCTGTTTGATCAAAAAACCATATCTACACCATACTCCATGCATCACCATACCAATAGTAAATTTGCCTTTGGTAGCTGCAACACAAGAATAAACATAATAGCATCCAAACAGTATTGCAAAAGAAGCCATTATAACCCAAAAATATTGGCCCAAAAAATACCTTGATATAAGTGTGGTTTGAAATGCAAGACACCCTGATATAGCTTCTCCATTTCTATATAAAGCTTTGTCTCCTGTATTCAACGTTGAATTACAATATACAGATATTCCCTCTCCTGATTTTGAATCTGACATTATAGACAAAATTAACTCTTTGTTTTCCACATCATCTACCACAGGATCCATATTCCAATTATATTGCATATCCGGCGTAACAGCAGCGACATCTAAACTGGTTTCAGCTAAAATTGTATTGGTATTCTTGTCTTTTAATACAAGCTTAACTGTTCCTGTATTTTCTCTCATGTAATTTGTAAACATCAGTGAAATTGCTTCTAACTTTTTCTGATTACATAAAAATTCCTGGTCGATCGTAACTCCATCTATCAACTCTCCTACAATTCCATCTGGTACGATCTGAGGTGAAACACTTCTTTTCGTCTGAATCTGATCTCCTGCTACAAAATAAAATAACGCACATATTGCAAAAAAACAAATATAAATCACTGTCAATTTTTTTACTTTATCTTTAAGATTAACCATAACTATCTCCCAAATACCTGCTTAAATAAAAACTTTTACTTACAAAGTTCTCTATAAACCTGTTTCATAATTTCTAGAGACTTACTTTTATCATAATTTCTAATTGTTAACGCATTATATTGGCCAAAACGTAAGCATTTCTCTCTATCACCAGCCAAATCAGCTATTGCCCTCGCATAATCATCGATATTATGCCCTTCTATTAATCTGCCACCAAAATCATTTTTTATAAGTTCTCTGTTTCCACGAATATTAGAACATATAACCGGTAAATTGCTTGCCATTGCCTCCATTAGAGCAACTGGCATTCCTTCTCTTATTGATGGAAATACAAATATATCTGCTATCCTATAAATTTCAAAAACATCTTTTCTATAACCTAAAAAAAGCACTTGATCATTCAACTGTAAGTCTGTTACTAAATTTTTAAGCTTTTTTTCCTCCTCTCCATGACCACACAATAAATATTTGATTTTTTTATTATTCAATTTTTTTAATGCTCTTAAAACCAATTCATGATTTTTGTTCGCTGTCATTTCTCCTACTGAAAGCAATACATATTCATCATTTTGAATTCCTAACTGTTCCTTTTTCTGATTGGTATTTACGATTGTACTTTCAATTCGTTCAATATCCAGTCCTACTCCAGGGATCCGAACTACATTTTTGGCATAAAAATGCTTTTTCGCACGTTTATAATCTTCCACATTAATACAGATCAAAACATCTGTATACCTAGACAAGTAACATTCCACCGGATAATAAATCATCCAATTTATAAGTGGCGCTCCTTTAAAAAAATGGAAGCCATGAGCAGTGTAGATCACCGGACCTGTATGGGTATTATGTGCTGCCAGACGGGCTAATGCCCCACCATAGGGGTGTGGCAGTGCACCAGGTCAAATTCATGTTCTTCCATTAATTTTTTCAACTGCCTATACGCAGTTATATTCTTCCGTTTAAAAGGACTTCTCTCAAAGTCTATCTGATGACAGATGATTCCTGTTCCTTCCAGGCGACTATTATCATCACCATAAGAAGGATTATGGAAATTACTGGCATAATGCACCTCATATCCCATATTCTGAAGGATATGTACATTATTCATTTCAAATTGAGGCACAAACCCACTTACATGAGTTACCAGGAGAGCTTTTCTCATTTCTCCACTCCTTCTGTACTTTCTTTCAAAAACAGGATCTTCGGTGTCATAATAATAAGTTTCAGATCTAAAAGAACTGATACTTACGAATATACATAAGATCAAATTTCAGCTTATCATACGGTGTAGTATTATATTTTCCATACACCTGGGCATAACCTGTCAGACCCGCTTTTACTTTCATTCTGTCCGGGAATTCTGGGATTTCATTAGTAAATTCTTCTACCAGTTCCGGACGCTCCGGACGAGGACCTACAATAGACATATCACCTTTTAAGATGTTAAGTACCTGTGGCAGTTCATCCAGACGGGTTGCGCGAAGTAAACGTCCTACAGGAAGAATACGCGGATCACCTTCTGCTGCCAGCCGTGGAACTCCGTCTTTTTCTGCATTCTGTATCATTGTACGAAACTTATAGATCTTAAACGGTCTTCCATCTTTGGTTAAACGTGTCTGGGTATAAAAAACTGGTCCATGGTCTGTCAGCTTAATACTCAGTCCGATGACAATAAAAAACGGAATTGTAATAATAATTCCTATCATAGATCCGATGATATCGATCACACGTTTCACAAACTGCTGCTCAATGCTTAATCCCATATTTCTTGACAATAATAATGGTGTATCAAACAAATTCAGTTCATCCGAACTGCGAAGCAGAATATCAGATATTTTGGGAACACTGTATGTCCTAATCGAATGATCAAAACAATACTTGATTATTACATTTCTTTCATGAGAAGGAATATCACCAACAATAATCGCATCATACTGATGGATTTTCTCAATCAGTGCCTCTTTACCCATATGATAATTGATCGTTTCACAGATCATATATTTATCATCTCTGGCATTGATCTTTTCTATTAAATGATAATCAGACCGTTCTCCTGAAATCAGCAGCATTCTCCTTGGCGGAAAGGCATTTGCATACAAAAGCTGAAACAACATCGTCCAGCACCATACGATCAACACGTCCGCTACTGTCATAACTAAAACCATCTTTGGTTCGAATAATTCTTATCCAGAACAGACAGCTGAAAGTATGTAAAAATATTCGTAAATATCAAAGACAATGCCTGGGAATAAATCAGATTTCCTTTTCTCAGATATCCGATTTTAAAACCGCCATACGCATTCATAAAGAAGATCAGCATAGCAGCGTAAATTCCCGCCATCATCCACATACCTCTGCGGTAAAACGGATACAAAATGATCTTATTATAATAACGAACCCAAACTGATGATATGTTACTGTAAGAAGCAGGATCATAACCACTGAAAAGAAGCATTTGATCAGTCGTTTGTATTTTTCATCTATCCTCATAAGTCTTTATTTCCTATCTATATTTCGCTTGTAATCTTATATTCCGCCTGATAAACCATTTTACAGTATATCATCTGACTGCTGAAAAGACAACGTTGAAGCAGTTTTTTCTTGATTCTTCTGCCGTATATAGCCATATAAAAGGATCATCCAGAAGAATGGCTGACGATAATTTACCAGCAAAAAGCTTTCTACTATTAAAGAACCGGCAATTATCCATTCTACAGCAGAAATTTTTCTCATTTTTCCCAAAGCCACTTTAAAAGTAATACAGTTGGAATCACACCATAACTAAACCATATATTGAGAAAACTGCAATGGATCTCATTTTGTTGAGCGGCTTTCAGGAAACGATTAAAATTACCTTCTCCTGCTCCTAACAATAAATATCTAGGATACAATGCCACCCGGTCCATTCCCCGGTCGGAAAGCATGGTAGAATTGCCTCCATATAGTACTTTCCATATCTTTTCCTGTATTCTGGTAAGCATAGTATAATCCGTATTCTTAAGATTAAAATCCGGACCTGGGAAATTTTATCACTATTGCGATAGCTGCCAGTATAAGTACCACGCCCAACGTCATTTCTGTTTTTCTGGGAATGTTCCATTTACTCCTATATCTTACATAAAACCATATCGCCATTCCTACTGTATACAACATCAAACCTAAAAAAATGCCCGTGGATTTGGATATACTCATAAAAAACACACCCAGACAATAATAGATGGGGGCCGTACGGTCCCCATAATTGCATGCATACAAGCTGATTAATAAAATCATACAAAACAGATAAAATGCATACTGATTAGGATCATTAAAGGTACCCATATACCGGGTTGGTCCCCAATATTCTGTAAATACTCTTCCATAACCAAGCACCCATATAACTGCCTGCGTTAGAATATTGATCTTACATACCCCATTCAACTTTTTTAAAAAGTCTTTATCTGCCAATTCTAAGAAACACCATATGGCCGCCCCATTAAAAATCCAGTATAAGGTATATCGTTCATAATCCAGGCAGCGATCTTTAATAGTAAAAAACAGATTTATAATTACTACGCAGATCAGAAATGCAATTAAGAATTTTTCTCTTTTCAAGTCTGTCACCGAAGGCATTTTTCTCTTTCCGCGTACTATATCTAAAACAAGAAATATCACGCAAAAAGCCATACACAGATCAGCGATTCCAACACTGCCTGAACTTTTTATATAAAACTGTTTTAAAAATACAAATAATAAGAAAGCAGCCTGTGTCATTCCTCGTCCTCGCTCTGAGCTGTTCCAACGCTCATCAACATCCACATGATCGGCGCAACAATCGGCACGCATAAGTTAACAGTTGCCTGTACAGCATAGCATAACACTGCAAAGAAACAGCCTAACACATAAGGAGATTTTTCTTTTCTTCTGTTCATTTCTATGCAGGCGCAAATTAATATTCCCACATAAGAAAGCACTCCAATCGGTCCAATAGTTACAAAATACTGAAGATATTCATTATGTGCATTATCGTAAATTACAGTGGTTTTCGCAATGGTTTCATCATTATTCCACTGATGCGTCATAATACCAAACGTTTCCGGTCCATAACCAAAAACCTTTTCATTCCATGTAAATTCATTTTTATAATCATCCAGAGCCAGTCTCCAGACCATACCTCTTTGTGTTCCCCAGTCATCATCAAAATGAACATATCTCTGGACGCTTCCATACTTATCTGCATGTCCGCCTGCATTGGCATCATAAAGTACATATCCGACTGCCAATATAATAACTGCAGCCAATACAGTCCAGATATACACTGGAAGTTTTCCTAACTTATATATTCTTTCCTTTGCAGCTGCCTCTATTACATACAAAATAACTGTTAACAACCATAATCCCGCAACTGCAAACACCAGCAGACGAGAACGGATCACAACACTGAAAACACCTTCCAGTATCTCAACTCTGTTTCCCATATGATTATGGATCAGTCCGGCTATGTAGGTTATAGTTGCAAATGAAGATAACATAACAAAATATTTTTCTACACCTTTCCAGGTTCTAAATGCCCAGAAAGGCAGGAAACCAAACAGTGCAAGCAATGCCAGATATGCATTATCACTTCCACCTGTGATCAATGAATAAGACGCGATCAGATAGCAGATAAAATACCATATTTTTTCTTTCTTCGTTTCTGCATCAATAAATAATGCCCCGCAACAGCCAATCACTAAGGCTACATATGCATTATACGTATTAATATTCCCAAATGTAGATGTATAAACAGGCCAATCAGCAGCTACTAATTCATCCTTGAAATGAAAGAGATTTAATTTAAAATAGTCGGTAATTCCGAATATACACGCCAACATTCCTGCAACCAAAAACAAATTCAAATATCTTTTCTTTAATTTCAAAAATCTACTGATAAAAAGAAAAGTGATCACGTAAATAGCCAATAAAAACAGTCCCGTGTATCTTCCCTCATTTCCCCAAAATGATTCGTATAAATACTGTGACTGCAATGTAGATATAATGCATACGATCAGAAATATACTGGCAAGCTATGAGATAAAGGCATTTTTTTAATAGAAAAGCTGCGAAACATTACCTTTACATTTTTCCCATCCTCATATCTGAAATCCTGAATAACATGAAAAACAAATATAATGAATGCTATAATGAGTACTGCTAACATTGTAATATAATAAAATTGATATTTTGCATTTAATATATCAAAATAAAAATCTCTTACATACAATGGAAAAATCAACAAAATAACCACTGCTGCAATTGCTGCCAGTTTTCCTAAAGCCTTTTCAAGTGACTGAAACCAGGCAGTTGTGTTTGTTTCTTTCATAAAGGATAGCCCTCACTTTTTCTTAATTTAATGCGTAATTTTGCATAAAGTATAACATTTCAAATAGTATAAATCAATGGTATCCCCTTCCACCTCGCAATACGGAAAAGTATTAAAAGGAGCAATTATTTTATTTCTTTCTTACCATACATCGCTTTTTGAAAAATGAAATCCCATAGCATAAAATCTCATCATAATCATCTTCGTATTCCTTAGCATACATTCGATCATTGATCTGTTGTAATGCAATATCACATTCATTTTCCAAATTATCCAGAACTTTCGTATATTTTGCTTCAAAAATAGCTACACGTGCATTGATAAAATCGTAAACGACCACATCACTCCGCCCTTCGCCATGTTCTTTATTAGAGTCCACCATATATCCGGCGCCTGTAAAGATACCTGCAAGAAAAGCATGGTAAAAATCCTCTTTATAATCATGGTAACTGATTGTACGCCGCAAAAGAGAATTCATTTCTTTTGTGATGCGCTCACTGTCACCATTCCAAACCGCATCAAACAAAGCATTTCTATTCCATTTTTTTGCACTGTCATCAAACCATTTAATAACGGTCGTTTCAAAAATTTCTTTTATTTCAGCGTTGGGGATGATTAGTGCCATTGTTCCTTCGAGCAATTCACCCTCATAATCATTTTCACGTAATTTAGTTAAATATCCAGTTAAATACAACATGCTCCAAAGATTGTCTTCAGAAGAATGTAAATAGTCGTACGTTAAATTTTCATCTATGCGTTGGATAATATATCCACCTGCCATCAGCACTTCCAATTTCTGTGTAATGGTACTGCCTGCATAGTCAATAAACGACCTGATAATTGCATTGTCACTGGTATTTTTCCAATAACTGACAGGTTTTGTTTTTGGATTGTGCTGAAGTTCAAAAAGATAGTTCATTACATCCCATGGGCAATAAATATCATAATCTCCAAAATGATAGCCATCGTACCATTTTTTATATTTAGAGCATACTCCATTGCGTCTGCATCTTTAAGCATCTGATCAATCTCACTTTGTACAAAGCCAAAGTATTCATTTAACCGCGAATCTGTAATCGTATCAGAAACAAAGTTGTTCGTTCCTGTAAAAATGCTTTCCTTTGCAATTTTTAAACATCCTGTGATCACTGCAAAGCAAAGAGATGTATTGTCCTTTAATGCCAGCATTAAACCTTTCATAACATCAAGCATTTCTTTGTAATAGCCATGACTGCTTGCTTTAGCTACAGGAACATCGTATTCATCTATAAGAAGAACTGCCTTCTTTCCATAATATTGCTGCATTAATCTTGTTAAAAATAATAAGCTGCTTTTTATATCCTTTGCAGAAGCAACACCCTGTATTAATTGCCTGGCAAGCTCTTTATCGTATTCGCTTATTTTATCACTGTCTAGCAGATATAGATGTTCTTTGTACAATTCTGAAATGACCATTGTAAGCATGTCATAGGCTCCATTAAAGTTCAGTCCATCTACCTGTCGAAATGAAACAAAAATTGTTGGATACTGATTCATCCATTCGCTGCAAAGAGTTTGATGATCACAGATCTCCAATCCCTCAAATATTTCTTTACTGTTTTTTCTGATATCAAAGAAGTTCGCCAGCATACTCATGCCTAAGGTTTTACCAAAACGACGTGGACGAGTAATTAATGTTACTTCTGCTGTTCTTTTTAAAAGATCTTCAATCAAACCAGATTTATCAATATAGTAATATTCATTTTTTCGGATCTTTTCAAAATCTGAAACGCCAACAGGAATATTCAAATTCTTCATCGATGCAGTTCCCTTCTAATATTGTTATATAAGCCTGCTACCATTTAATAATAACATGAATTTTAAGGACGAACAAGAAATAAGCACCTATATATTATAGTCCGAATATGCGAAAACTGCAGGACCAAAATAATTATGATCCTGCAGTAAATATAAAACATCAAATATTTCAAATCAATTATTCAGCTGCTTCTTCGCTTTCACTTTCAGTTGCAGCGTCACCATCCCATACACCATTAGCATCTACATGGTAACCGTCTGGTGTGTTAGCATTTTTTAGCATCCAGCCATCTTCATTCAGGTAATACCACTTACCGTTGCTGTCCTGTCTCCAGGAATTGGTAAGGTAGGTTCCATCTTCCTGTTTGAACTTCCAGCCGGTATCTACTGGCTCCCAGCCCTTGTCTACGCCAGGTCCAAGATTTTTTTCTTCAGTAGTATTTTTTGTGGATGCATTTCCGTCCCAGGCACCATCAGCTCCTACATAATAACCATCTGGGGTAGTAGTATCTGCTTCCATAATAGCAGCCATATTAAAATAGTAGTATTTCTGTGTCGCAGGATCTTGAAGCCAGCCGTTTTGAGCATAGTATCCATTTTTTAGAATGTATCGCCAATTGTCACCGTCTTTAAACCAACCAGGCATATAAGAAGTTTTTTCACCATTTATATTTACATAATACCCATCCGGAGTAATTGTGTCGGTTAATTTTACACCATTTTCATCCATATAGTACTTCTTATCATCTAACTGCAGCCAGCCATTTGATACATAAGTGCCGTCAGGTTTCATATATTTAACGGTGCCATCTTCCAGGTCCTGCCAACCAGGAGTTATAGTGTCGGTGTAGGCGCCTGCATCGGAACCGTCTACATTAATCAGATATTTACGTACTTCAGATGGAAGAGTAGATGAGTCTATGTTGGAAGGAAGATGAACTACATTAACATAACGCTTATCAGTACTTAATGTTTTATAGTTTGTTTTCAAAACAATCTGCATTACTGGCTGACTATCCTGAGGCATAGAAGACCAGTTTTCAGGGATACCCCATTTCCCATCCACGTTTACCAGATCTGGAACCGTTCCCCAGGGACGTTGATAAGTCATAGGATCAAAAGTATAGGCATAATCATATCCACGGTTTAAAATCACGTTGCTTTCCTGAAGTGTATTTCCACCTACAAGAATAGCAAAATAATTACCGTTTCCACAATCAATAGGACGCCACTCAAATAAATAAGCACCGCAGTTTTCCATTGTGGTTGTTGTGGAAGTGGTGGATGTTGTTTCTGCAAAAATAGGTACAGAGCTGGTCGTTGCCAGCAATACAGCAAGTCCTACAGTTAATAAATGTTTTTTTAACATGGGATTACCTCCTTGGCAGTTTTTGATTATAAAAGAAAAGCGTTATAGCTAATATATAATTACATCAGCTATAACGCTTCCCCCTTAATTTTTAGTTATACTAGAGACTATGTATTTGATAATTAGTTCTCTACATATACATTGGTGATAACGCCCTTGCTATCGGTTACATAGTAGTAATCGTTACCATCTTTGTTCTTGCCCTTGCTGTCAATTACCTTACCAGAAGTATTTACAAGAACGTATTCATGCTTAACATCTTCATCAGACTGAGTAAAGCTGATCTTATAAGCTTCAGTCAGATCTTCAGCTTTCTTGTTGCTGTTGTTTCCGATGTTTACACGGGTATCAGCAGTAGTGTTTTCCAGCAGATTGGTTGCAACTACGTCATCCTGATCCATGAAGTCCTTAGCATCATCTAATTTGTCGTAGGTAACAACGGTCTTGCCATTAACAGTCTTGGTAGCCTTATCAACAACGATGTACTTGTCATCGGAGTCAGCCTTTAACAGCATACCGGACTGATACAGCTTGTCATCTTTCTCACCAGTTACACCAGCACCCTTCTTACCGCCAGACTTCTCGAAGTAGAAGCTTGTATTCTCACCATCATAGTTGATAGTGGTCTTTCCGGTTCTCATAGCACCGTCATCGTCGCCACCGAAGTAGTAGCACTTGTAACCGTTTGGCTCATAGAATTCAATTGCGTTGTCAAAGAAATCGTCTTCGTTATCGAATGGTCTGCTATCATCATCATCAGCCTTAACGTCAGCGAAGTCTTCATCGCCTTCTTTGATGAACTTAAGACCGGTTAACATACGGCCATCGTTACGGAATGCGTACTTCTTGCCTTTGATGGTCTTGAATTCACCTGCGTACAGGTTACCGGAACCATCTGCATAGTACCAGGACTCTTCGTCATCATCATATTTCTCTTTGTTCAGCATTTCAGCAGGAACAACCTTGAACCAGCCCTTGCTTACACGGGAACCGTCTTCTACGCTGTTGTAGTACTTCCATGCCTGAGTATACTTAGCATACTTGCCGTTGCCTTCCCAAGCTTCGGAGGTGCTTGCAGTAGAAGCTGCTTCCTGGGCTTCAGTATCAGAAGCCTTCTTCTCATCGTCTTCATCCAGAGACCACTCAGCTACCATTGCACCGTACTCATCGAATGCGTACTTCTTACCGTTGATAGTTTTATCTTTGGTTCTCTCACCGTTATCAGCATAGAGCTTCTTACCGTTGGACTTGAAGTAGAACCAACGAGTCTGATCATCATCATCATTGAATGTTGGAGCGGTGTACTTGTAATCATCATTAGTTGCTTCGTCGTAAGAAACGTCGATCAGTAACCAACCAGTAGTCATAGCACCGTCATCTTCACCACCGAAGTAGTAAACGCCATCTTTGAATGCGTCATCATCGGTATTGTCGATACGCTCAGCGTTATCGGAAGAAACCCAACCGTACAGCATCTTGCCTTCATCATCGAATGCGTACTTCTTACCATTTACAGTCTTTAAGGAAACGGTATCAGAGTCACCCTGCTTTAAAGCCTTGCCGTTAGCCTGGAAGTAGTACCAGTAATGCTCTGGCTCATCATCATCGCCAGCATCTTCGTTATCAATAGCTACCCACTGGTTAGCTGCCATAACGCCGTTTACGTCAACATAGTAGTAGTTGTCACCGTCTTCGATCAGCTGATCTACAGCCATCTCACCGTTGCTGTCTAAGTAATACCAGTTGTTACCGGACTTAGCCCACTTATCTGTTACTTTGTCACCGTTTCTATCATAGTATACCCATGTTCCATCTTCTTCTGCCCAGCCTGTAGCTGCGAAAGATGTCATAGATGCACCGATAGCAAGCAGTGCTGCTGTTGATAATACAGCAACTAATTTTGTCTGCTTCTTCATAATGAATGCACTCTCCTTTGATTTTTGAAATACTTTTTGAAATTCCTTATTGCATTACGAGTAGATTATACTTCTGATAAGGAAAATTATCAATAGTTTTTTTTGCATTTTTTTGCATTTTCTCCTTTTTCTGGAGAATATTGATAATTTGTCCCGGATGAATAACCTCTCCATCACAGTTCATAGTATATTATAATTTCCGAAAAAAAGCCATAACTTTTACCTGTGATTTTTCTTACGTAATTATTACAAAAGTACAGTTTTATGCTGTTTTTGTATTTATATCTGTACATGTAACGTGTTTTATCCTTAAAGGCTTCATCCTGGATCCGAACCTGTTTCTTCCTATTATAAATACGCATAACAAGAAAAAACACCCGATGCGCAACAGCGCCGGATGTTTTTTCCCGTATATAAAATACTCTCTTCCCCTAAAAAGACCCCAGGTAGAGGAGCTGCCTTATGATTAGTCGTTTGCTCCTTGGCCTGGGGTCTTTTTCCAATAGTATGTTGTACACTTTTATATTTATCTTTTTTACTTATCAGCTCATCGAGCCTCAACTAATATATACTATTTTTTCGAAATATGCAACCATATTATTGTACTTTTGGAAGTACTTACAAATATAAAAAGAATATAAGGTAAATGACATCACAAACAGCTATTTTGAAATAACTGTGTAAAAGAAAAAAGAACCCACAGTCTGTTTTCACAGTACTGTGGGTTCTGAAAAGCGCTCATATCTAAATATAAGTCTGTACAGTAGCTTTGATTACTTCAGGGTAACCTTTGCTCCTTCTGCCTCTAACTTTGCCTTGATATCGTTTGCTTCTTCCTTGGATGCGCCCTGCTTTAATACCTTTGGTGCGCCATCAACTACGTCCTTAGCTTCCTTCAGGCCTAAACCGGTAGCTTCACGAACAACCTTGATAACCTTAACCTTGTTTGGTCCAACTTCGGTCAGCTCAACGTCGAATTCGGTCTTCTCTTCAGCTGCTGCTGCGCCAGCACCTGCTGCTGCAACTACAACGCCTGCTGCTGCAGATACGCCAAACTCTTCCTCACATGCCTTTACTAAATCGTTCAGTTCTAATACGGATAATTCCTTGATAGCTTCGATAAACTCAGCGGTTGTTAACTTTGCCATTTTAATTTCCTCCTGTTTAAAATTTATTTTTCGATAGGATCTGTGTTTCAGGCTGCTTTTTCCGGACTATGCGGATAAAAGAGCCACAAATTCATTTTGCAGATTAAGCCTCTGCTGCACCACCATTTTTCTCTGCGATCTGATTGAGTACGCGAGCCAGGTTGGTGATTGGGGACTGGATGCTTCCAAGCAGCTTTCCAAGAAGAACTTCTCTGGATGGAATGGTTGCGATAACCTGGGTTCCAGCCTGATCATAGTAGGTTCCTTCAACTACAGAAGCCTTCAGTTCCAGCTTAGGAGCGGTCTTAGCGAATTCAGCCAGAATTCTAGCTGGTGCTGTAGCATCATCCTTAGATACAGCTAATGCTGTAGGTCCTTCCAGATGTGGATCCAGAGCTGCGAACTCGGTTCCTTCTGCTGCACGCTTGATCAGAGTGTTCTTATATACCTTATAAGAAACTCCAGCTTCTCTTAACTGTTTACGCAGTTTTGTATCCTGCTCTACAGTCAGACCACGGTAATCAACAACAACTGCACCTACAGCGCCGTCCAGCATTGCCTTGATCTCGTCTACTACTGGCTGCTTTAATTCAACTTTGCCATGAATGGTTTACCTCCTTATATTATTTCGTATTGAAAACCGTCATAGCAAGGAAACGATCTTATAAAAAACCTCCCTGCCGCAATGACAGAGAGGTATGCAAAATCTCATTAGAGCTTTGTATGTTCCTCGGCAGGCGTTTTAAGCTTACACCTTACGGTACCTGCTGTCTCAGGGCATTCAACACGCATAATAAAATAACATATCTGTGCATGAATGTCAAGAGATTTTTGCAACAAATTGTATTTTTTTTAACTTTTTTCATCTCCCGTCATGGACGGGAGAACACGAAAGCAAAAAGGCCACAGAGAACCAAAATTCTCTGCAGCCTCATTTTCTATTCAGGACACCTGATTAGTTTGCAAGCTTAGCTACGTTCAGCTTAACGCCTGGGCCCATGGTGGATGTAAGAGCTACGCTCTTGAAGTATGCGCTTAACGGTGCTTGGCTTAGCCTTTAAGATAGCGTCCATAAGCGTCTGGAAGTTGTCCGCTAACTGCTCCTCGGTGAAGGAAGCTTTTCCTACTGGCACGTGGATAATGTTTGTCTTGTCAAGTCTGTACTCAATCTTACCAGCTTTGATTTCCTTGATAGCCTTGGTTACGTCCATGGTTACGGTACCAGCCTTTGGGTTTGGCATTAAGCCTTAGGTCCAAGTACACGACCCAGACGACCAACAACGCCCATCATGTCAGGAGTAGCAACAACAACGTCGAAATCCAGCCATCCTTCGTTCTGGATTCTTGGGATCAGTTCCTCAGCGCCTACGAAATCTGCGCCAGCTGCCTGTGCCTCGTCTGCCTTTGCACCCTTAGCGAATACTAAGATACGAACAGTCTTACCTGTTCCGTGAGGAAGAACAACAGCTCCACGGATCTGCTGATCAGCGTGACGTCCGTCACATCCTGTTCTGATATGAAGTTCTACAGTCTCGTCAAATTTTGCAGAAGCGTTCTTCTTAACGATAGAGATTGCATCTGCTACGTCGTAAAGTGCAGCACGGTCTACGTTCTTCATAGCCTCTGCATATCTTTTTCCTGTTTTCATTATAAAATAACCTCCTAGTGGTATTGACGGGGGAATCTCCCTCCCACGTTCATATATACGGTATTAATTACTCTTCGATGGTAACGCCCATACTTCTTGCAGTACCAGCTACCATGCTCATAGCAGCCTCAAGGCTAGCAGCGTTTAAGTCTGGCATCTTGGTCTCTGCGATCTTCTGCAGGTCAGCCTTCTTTAATACAGCTACCTTAGTCTTGTTAGGAACACCTGAACCGCTCTTTAAACCGCAAGCCTTCTTGATCAGAACTGCTGCTGGCGGGGTCTTGGTGATGAAGCTGAAGCTTCTGTCCGCATATACGGTAATAACTACAGGGATGATCATATCTCCCTGGTCTGCTGTTCTAGCGTTGAACTCTTTGGTAAACTGTACGATGTTTACACCGTGCTGACCAAGAGCTGGTCCAACTGGTGGTGCTGGTGTAGCCTTGCCTGCTGGAATCTGTAATTTGATATATCCTGTTACTTTCTTTGCCATCTTAGGCACCTCCTAAAATTATGTGGTATTGTCGGGAATGTCCCTCCCACCAGCTTCTGCTGCGCAAAAGCTGATCCATTTTACATTTTCTTTACTTCTGCAAATCCCAGTTCGACCGGTGTTTCACGACCGAACATTTCTACATTGATAGTGATGGTCTGTTTACTTTCGTTGATCGCCTTAATAGCACCAACTGTATCTTTCCATGCACCGGAGATAACTGTTACCATATCTCCCAATGTAAAGTCGACTAAGACGTCTTCCTTCATAAATCCGAGGCTTGCCATTTCTTCTTCTGTCAGAGGAACTGGTTTAGAGCCCGGACCAACAAAGCCTGTAACGCCTCGGGTGTTGCGTACTACGTACCATGTGTCATCGTTCATGACCATGTTGATCAGCACATAACCCGGAAACATTTTCTTGTCGGCTTTTTTCTCCACGCCATTCTTCAGTTCTACAACAGGAAGCATGGGCACGGATACCTCAAGGATCTGATCCTGAAGGTTTCTGTTTTCAATTGTCTTCTCAATGTCGACCTTGACTTTGTTTTCATAACCTGAGTAGGTATGGACTACATACCAATGTGCTTCTGACATACAATCACCCTCGCCTTTGAAATTAAAGAATAAAGCTTAAACCGAATTTCATAATCATATCCAGTACACCGATCAGAGCGCCGATGAAAACGGACATGGCTACAACTGCAACAGTCTGTTTTGCTACAGTTTCCTTATCAGCAAAGACGATCTTCTTGTACTCTGTCTTCAGGCCTTTGAAAAAGCTAGGCTTTTTCTCCTTCTTAGCCGTCTTCTGGTCAGTCTTGGCCGCTTTTTCCGTGGTTTCTACAGTATTCACTGTATTTTCTTCCATAACTTCACGTCCTTTACTGATCAGGATTACTTTGTTTCCTTGTGTAACGTATGTCTCTTGCAGAATCTGCAGTACTTCTTAGTCTCCATGCGGTCAGGATGAGTTTTCTTATCCTTAGTCATGTTGTAGTTACGCTGCTTGCATTCTGTACATGCCAGTGTGATTTTTGTGCGCACGACTTCCACCTCCATTAAATTATCGTAATTCAATTTGCTTCTCGGTCTTAATTTTAAGCATAAAAAAAAAGACCTATCTTCCATTCGCCCGTATACTATAACATAAAAATATTCCTGACGTCAAGAGGTATAAAAGGTCTTTTCTATAGTTTTTAATGATTTTTATCATTTTATACAAGATTTTTGTCATCGATTGGAGCTGGTGGCGATCACAAGAAGAAAAACCTGCTCTGCTCCGGCTTTTTTCAAAGCCCTTGAGCAGGCTTCTGCAGTACTTCCAGTTGTGTAAATATCATCAATAAGGAGAACTTTTTTCATTCTGTACGGCAGTTTTCTGCAGCTAAATGCCTGTTCCAGATTTTTAAGGCGCAGGGCAGGTCCTAAATCTTTCTGGGGTACCGTCTTTTTTGACGGATCAGCAAACTGGAATTCATTGGAATTTCCAGATAATGGGACAGACGTTTTCCAAATTCTTCTGCCTGATTAAAGCCTCTTTTTTCATGCGGCTTTTGTGTACCGGCACCGGAATGATAAGATCCGGTGATAAGCGGGCGATCCTGGCAGCATACTTTCTATATGCAGCCTCTGCATAAAAATCCAGATATTCCCGATGGTTGTGATACTTGATCTTTGCCAGGGACGGTGCTGAAATTTCATTATAGTTAAGCAGCGCCATCCCATTGGAAAAAGATCTTGGATGAATTGCGCAGTCAGAACAGTATTCTGCGGTCTCGCTTATGATCTCCTTGCCACAGCATTTACACACCGGTCCACGGACCCAGGACAATTTTCTGATACACCCAGGGCAGATCAGATTTCCTTTTGGCATAATGATCTGACCGCAAACCGGGCACCTGCGCGGGAACAGCAGATCCAGGATCGTTTCTATTATATAGTTCATACGTTCTCCTTATAGACAGAGTTAGATTTATTAGAAATTTTAGAATATTATATTTTATTCGTAAACAGATGCCTGTCAGGCGTATATTTCTTCTATGCGGGTTTTCAGGCCGCAATAGCGTTTCTGCTCCATGGAGTTATCTGCCATAGTATAAAATGCATCCGCCGGCCGACCAGGCAGACACAGGAGCGGGCTCTTGTCACCGCTGTATAGATCAGATTTCTGGTCATCAGCATACGTGGGCCGGAATACATAGGGATGATCACCGCCGGATATTCACTTCCCTGGGACTTGTGGATGGTAATGGCATAGGCAAGTTCCAGTTCTTCTAACTGTTTAAAACTGTATTCTACCATTTTCCCTTCATCAAATTCCACGGTAAGATTTTCCGCATATTCATTGATCTCCCGGATAATCCCCATATCACCATTAAATACACCGGCACCTTTATCTGTGGGAATGCCGTATTTGCTGCGAATCTCCCATTCCATCTGGTAATTATTTTTGATCTGCATCACTTTATCCCCGGTGCGTAGATGATACCGCCGGACTCTTTCTCTTTTTTAGACGGATCCGGTGGGTTTAAGTAATTTTGCAGAATCTGGTTTAGACGTTCTACTCCCAGAGCACCTTTTCGCATAGGCGTCATTACCTGGATATCACCGGGTTGGGCGTGGACATAACCGGGAAGTTTCTGCTGGATCAGTGTAATGGCTGCGCTGATCACTGCATCAGGATTTTCCCTGCGGATAAAGAGAAAGTCTTTACTGCGCTTTGTCAGATCTACCCGTTCCCCTTCGTTGATCTTGTGGGCATTTACAATAATATCGCTTTGGGCCGCCTGACGGAAAATGTGAGTCAGTTTTACTACATTAAAACAGCCGGACTCGATAATGTCGCGAAGCACATTTCCAGGTCCTACACTTGGAAGCTGGTCCACATCGCCTACCAGTATCAGACGTGTTCCTACGTTTACTGCGCGTAACAGGGAATGCATCAGACTGATATCTACCATGGACATTTCATCGATGATAATAACATCGGCATCCAGCGGATTTTCTTCATTTCGGTCAAAATGCATGCCACCGGAACTGAAAGAGCCATTTTTACCGGAAGGGGCATTATTCCCAGACATAGAACCAGAGTCCGGGATACCGGATGGCACCAGTTCCAGCATGCGGTGAATGGTACGGGCCTCATAACCGGTAGTCTCAGTCATTCGCTTGGCTGCGCGGCCGGTTGGCGCTGCCAGTAGGATCTCCATTCCCTCATTTTCAAAATACTGGATAATAGCATTGATAGTGGTAGTCTTTCCTGTACCGGGACCGCCGGTGATCACTAAAAGTCCGCTGTTTACTGCCTCAAAAACTGCTTTTTCCTGCAATTCATCTAAATGGATTTCTTCTTTTTTCTGGACTTTCGCCAGATTGGCACGGATCTCTGTTTCCGGTATATCGCCACGGATGTTTAAGTCATGGAGCATACGGGCCGTGTTCAGTTCCAGATAATAGTAGTGGGAAGAATAGACCAGATATTCCGGCGGTTCGCTGCCTGGGACTGTTTTTACCACTACTTTGCGGTCGATTTGCATATCCATCAGATGCTTTTCCATAGCAGTCGGTTCTACTTTTAACAACTCTGCCGCCTGGGAAAATAATTCTTTCTGAGGAAGATAGGTATGGCCGTTGGCTGATGCCTGGAGAAGAATGTAAAGGAGACCTGCCTGATACGGTAGTCGGAGTCTGTGAAGATGCCTACTTTTTCAGCGATCTCGTCTGCCATTTTAAATCCCACACCTGGAATATCATCTGCCAGCTTATAGGGATTTTCTTTGATGATACTGTACAGCTTCGGGCCATATTCCTGGTAGATCTTAGCCGCAAGGTTTAAAGTAATGCCATAGTTTTGCAGAAACATCATAGCTTCCCGCATGCCTTTTTTCTCTTCTACCTGTTCAGCAATGGCCATTGCCATTTTTTCACTGATACCTTTTACTTCGGAAAGGCGCTCCGGTTCTTCTTCCATGACCCGGAAAGTGTCGGCTTTGAAATGACGGACGATACGGGCTGCCAGTGCTGCGCCAATACCTTTGATGGCACCGGAACCTAAATAGCGCTCCATAGACTCTGCATCCTGGGGCGTTTTCATTTCGTAACTTTCGATCTGAAGCTGTTCTCCATATACCGGATGCTCGATCATGCGTCCAGATGCCTGGATCATGTCTCCTTCAGCAGCATAAGAAAGCGTACCTACCATGATAACTTCATCGCCATCGCTCTGGTCGGTAACTGACAGCACAGTATAGCCATTTTCCTCGTTTCTGAATTTTATTTTTTCAATAAATCCTGTTATGGTTGCCATTTTTCTTTCCTCTGTATCTGTGTATAAGAACAGTTGCTGCTTTTATATAGTCAAAAAGGCCGCCGCATTGCTGCGGCAGCCCGGCCAGTCAAAAAAATTAATAATCCTCTTTATCATTTCTTCCGCCGCCAATTCCCATGGATGCTTCCAGGGCGGAGGTCATACCGTGTGCGAATTCAATGAATTTACCGGTACCGATCGCTACGGCTGTCAGTGGATCTTCAGCGATCACAGTGGTAATACCTGTCTTTTCCTCGATCAGGCATCCAGACCACTGAGAAGGGAGCCACCGCCGGTCATTACGATACCACGGTCAAAAATATCGGCTGCCAGTTCTGGTGGTGTTCTCTCCAGAACATTGTGTACAGCATCTACGATCTGGAGAGCCGGTTCTCTTAATGCTTCCAGAGTTTCATCAGAAGTAACTACAATAGTCTTTGGAAGACCGGTTACCAGGTTACGTCCTCTTACTTCCATAGTCTGTACTTCCGGTCTGCGGTATGCAGCACCGATATTGATCTTGATCTCCTCTGCAGTACGTTCACCGATGAGAAGATTGTGTTTCTTTCTCATATAACGGACTAAAGCTTCGTCGAAGTCATCACCTGCGATCTTGATGGAAGTGCTGACTACAGGTCCGCCTAAGGAGATAACTGCGATATCTGCAGTACCACCACCGATATCTACGATCATGTTTCCGCATGCTTTACCGATATCAATACCTGCGCCGATGGCTGCTGCTACTGGCTCTTCGATAATAGCAACTTCACGGGCACCAGCCTGGTAAGTTGCATCTTCTACTGCTTTCTTCTCTACTTCTGTAGCGCCACTTGGGATACATACACTGATACGTGGCTTACGCAGTGTTCTCTTGCCTACTGCCTTGTTGATAAAGTATTTCATCATTTTTTCGGTAATGGTATAGTCGGAGATAACGCCCTGACGAAGAGGACGGACTGCTACGATATTACCTGGAGTACGTCCGATCATCAGGCGTGCCTCTTCACCGATCGCATGATCTTATTGGTATCACGGTCAATGGCAACTACGGACGGTTCTTTTAATACAACGCCTTTTCCCTTGATATACACAAGGATACTGGCAGTTCCTAAGTCAATTCCAATGTCATTGGACATCATTGAAAACATATAAATATTTCCTCCTAAAATGTGGGGTCACAAAAAGTTTCTTACAATAGTAGTTTCTTGTATAACTCAAAAAAGGGCCTGCGCTTTAAGCATGACAAGTACGCCTCAGAGCAGACTGAAGTTTCTTCTATTATATACAATCTTGAAAAGTTTTCAAAGGTTTTTTTCACTTATTTATATTCTTTATTCTTTTTTTATATTATGTACATTTTTTGGACACATTTATTCCGTATTATAATATCGTTCACCGAGAGGTGGACAAGGCCTTTGTTTCAAGTGGTTACTTGAAATCACAAAGCTTTTTCATACTCATACCGGACGGAGGAATCCGTCCGGCCCCCTAAATAATTTCATACCCCTCTAAAAATGCGATGACCCGTTCTGTGTAAGCAGAGCGGGGATTTTTTTATGTTTTTCTTAACATGATACCAGGGTCAAAAGGTCATAAATCCGATGCAAGCTTGCTTGCAGGAGGATTTTTGAACTTGGGACCCGCCCAAAACATGAGTAAGGAGCCATTTTTTTGAAGAAAAATGAGCGGATTACGAATGTTTTTAGAATTGCGAGAGTGCAAAGCACGTAGCAATTCGGTATCAGAGGGGTCAAAATACCTTTTGACCCCAACATCTTAACATTAGCCGATCATACTGTACTACTGTTTTTCCAGTACTAACTATTGTTATTTCTTTTTTTAGTAATGTATAAACTGCTTGTCCTTTTGTGTAATCCTTCTCTCCTTTTTGGAAAAAGGACCTGCAGAAAAACTGTTTTATTGCTGTCTAAAAGATACTCTATTTTATCAAAGAAGAACATACGATCTTGTATTTCCGGAAAATAACGGCTCTTTTTGATATCTTCCATGCAAATCGTTTTTGAAAGTATTTGATAAAATATCTTCTCACGATTCCCTCTTGCCAGACGGAGATCTCGCAATTTATGTAGTCCAACTAAATGATGAAACTCTGTTGGATCAAAGCGGAGGGTTAATTCTGTTAATCGATTTTTACGTCCTAAAACAATATGGTACTGAACATCCAATAACTGTTCAAAAGCTTCCGCACATTCTAATAAATGATCCATTTTTCATCCCCCTCCTTATGTATAAAAGAAAACCGCCCTGTATAAACAAGACGGTTTTGAGCATTTTCATTCGGTTCATTGACCTACTCCGGTTTGAGGTTTCACTGCACAACCCCTTTTAAAGACTCCGTATAGCAAGGCTTTCCGGTACGCTGCTATCCTTCAACGTCTGGACAAACACACACTGTTGTCTGTCTGATATTATCATTATATAGTGAGGGGAGAATTATGTCAAGAAAATCCTCAATTTTCCCAACTGTCTACTAATCTAATTAGACATGAAAGCATTGAAACCTCGCGGATCCACCTGACAAAATCTACTGAAGAACAGCGAGATACACTGAGGCTTTTAGACCTGTGTGAGCAGATCCGCAGACAAGTGAGTGGTATAGTTATTTTGAAAACGATGTACTAAGATTGTAATGTAGGTTTTCTGCATGAATATATTTATGTTCTCCCGGAATCTTTCTGTGCCTGGTTTTGTGAGAAGATTTTTTGTCAGTTATGCCCACATTTCTGAGGCGTACGCGGTGCGTACGGTGATGAAATCCGGGTGCGACTGGCGGAAAACCGGCCACAAAGGCAGGTGCAGGAAAGACTCCGAGAGGACATTATTTCACTTAAGGAGGATATTTTAATGAAAGAACAGATGACAACTACAGGTAATAGTGCGGGAATTTCAGGGAAACGGGCACAAACACAATTTCGTAAATATTTATTGGAACGAAATATGTCGGAACGGACGATCACCGCTTATTGTTATGCTTTGAAGCAGTTTTACGGGCTGTATTCCCAGCTGACGGATAAAAATCTGCAGCTTTATAAAGTATTTCTCATTGAACGTTATAAACCACAGACCGTCAATCTGCGGCTTCGTGCCATGAACTGTTTTGTACGTTACAGGGAAAGCTCCCTGTGTCCGGTCTCTATGGTACATGTGCAGCAGAAAGGATTTTTGGAACAGATCATCAGTCAGGCAGATTATGAGTTTTTAAAGCAGCGCTTATGGGAAGATGGGGAATATAATTATTATTTTCTTATACGGCTTATGGCTGCTACCGGGGTGCGTATCAGCGAATTGGTATTGTTTGATGTTGAAGATGTAAAAAGGGATACCGGGATATTTATTCTAAAGGGAATAAGCTGCGCAGGGTTTACATTCCGGCTGTTTTGCGAAAGGCATTTGAGGAATGGCCCGGGTTTTCCCAGCGTCCGGATGGGATCTTATTTTTAAACCGGTTTGGAACTCCCTTATCTGCTTCCGGGATCCGTTTCCAGTTAAAGGTTTTTGCAGCAAGGTACGACATTGACCCGGATGTTATGTATCCTCATTCTTTCAGGCACCGGTTTGCAAAGAATTTTATTGAAGTGTGTCCGGATATTGCCCTGTTATCGGATCTTTTAGGACATGACAGCATTGAAACCACCCGGATCTACCTGCGGCGCAGCAGCCGGGAACAGTACCGTATTGTTAATCAGGTTGTAAACTGGTAGCTGCAGGGGGTGTATTGTATGGAAACTACATTTATTTTTCCCTCAGATAATACCAGGTTTAAAGAAAACGGATCTGAAAATACACTATCCAACGACCTGGAACTGACCCCTTTTAAGGATTTCCTGCTCCGCAAAGGAGCTTCTGATAATACGATCCGTATTTATCTTCTGGCTGTCCGCCACTTTTTCTCCCATTCTGATACCATTGACCCTGAAAACCTTCAGGCTCATAAAGCATGGCTTTTAGAACATTACCGTCCTGCTACTGTAAATGTACATATCCATGGCATGAACCAATATTTACAATATATGGAAATTTCATCCTTTAAACTTCCTGCCGTAAAATACCAGCAGAAGACTTTTATTGACAATGTAATATCTAAAAGAAACTATGAGATACTAAAAAAGAAGCTGAAGAAGGATGAAAACTGGTTCTGGTATTTTGTAGTACGTTTTTTAGGAGCAACGGGAATGCGGGTCAGCGAACTTTTGAAAATAAAGGCGGAGCATGTAAAACTGGGGATGATGGATCTGTACTCAAAAGGCGGTAAAATGAGGCGTATTTATTTTCCTGCTGCTCTTTGTGAGGAAGCGGAAATATGGCTGAAAAGGCGTGACATCGTTTCCGGTTATATTTTTACAGGGAGAAATGGACAGGTGATCACTGCCAGAGGTATCCGTTCCCAGTTAAAGGTACTGGCAAAACGGTATAAGATCCCTTCTGAACAGGTTTATCCTCACTCTTTCAGGCACCGGTTTGCAAAGAATTTTCTGGAGAAGTTTAATGATATTTCCCTGCTGGCAGATCTGATGGGACATGAAAGTATTGAGACTACGCGGATCTATCTGACCCGGTCTTCAGAAGAGCAGCAAAAATTGATCGACCGGGTAGTGAAGTGGTAGTACAGGTAAAAGAAATATGGTATACTCATATCATGATGTTGATTCGTAATCCGCTCATTTTTCTTCAAAAAATGGCTCCTTACTCATGTTTTTGGCGGGTCCCAAGTTCAAAAATTTTCCTGCAAGCAAGCTTGCGTCGGATTTCCGGCCTTTTGACCCTGGTATCATATCATTAAAACAAAGGATGGACAACCTATGTACGAATACACCTGGTATCAATGGCTGAGTTTCTTCTATATATATTGTTTTTTCGGATGGATCTTTGAGTCTACCTATGTATCTTTGAAACAGCACCGTTTTGTAAACCGCGGCTTTCTGCGACTTCCCATGCTGCCTCTTTATGGTACGGGAGCTGTGATGATGTTATGGGTATCTCTTCCATTTAAGAGCAGTCTGGTCATGGTTTACATCTCCGGTGTAATCGGTGCTACGATCCTGGAATATGTGACGGGTTGGGGAATGGAGCGGCTGTTTAAAATGAAATACTGGGATTACAGCAACCAGCGTTTTAATTTAAACGGATATATCTGCCTGACTTCTTCTGTTGCATGGGGCTTTTTGACGATCTTCCTCACAGAGGTGATCCACAAGCCTATTGAACGGTGGGTGCTTCATGTTCCAACTATGATCGGTATTCCCTGTTTATCCGTAATCACTGTTGTTTTCATTATTGATACAGCAGAGTCTGTACGTACTGCTCTGGATCTTGCCAAGGTGCTTGATGCCATGACAAAGATGAAGGCAGAACTGGACGATGTTCAGGTTCAGCTGGCATTATTGAAGGCAGAAACAGAACAGAAACTGGAAGAAGCAAAGGAAGATACGGCTGTGAAGCTGGAAACTTTGCGTGTGGAAGCAGCGGGAAAAGCTGCACTGCTGCGAAATGAAACTGCAGAACGTGCAGCCCAGTTAAAATATGAGACAACGGAGCGGGCGGCAAAACTGCGGCTTGAGACTGCATTAAAAGCGGCTCAGTTAAAGGAACATGCAGATGAGAAAGCAGCTCAGTACCGTGAAGAGGCGGCTGCAAAGATCGAAGCTGCCAAGAATGTAAAAGCTGCTATGACTGCCAGCCGTAATGAACGTATCGCAGCAATGAACAGCCGTATGACGGAATTAACAAAGAAACGTCAGGATATGATGAAACATATGAATTTCTACCGCAGAAGTATTTTACGTGGAAATCCATCTGCATCTTCTATGAAGTTTGCAGCGGCTTTGAAGGAATTGAGGGAAGCGACTGAGAAGAGAAATAAATAGTAAGCGTTTATGTCCCCGCTGATGCGGGGATATATGCTGGGTATTATCTTCCCGCCGATGGCGGGAGATGTCTTGGCAGAGCAAACACAAAAATACCCCTGGGATTGAAATTTTCTTTCCCAGGGGTGTTTACGTTTGCCAGGTATCCACTCATGAACCCCGCGCTGACGCGCTCTACTGTCTGCTTACGCAGACGGTTCATTCGTTAATGGTCCAAGAAAAACAAATGTCTGCTTCGCAGCCGCTTGTTTTGCCATGCATATCGAGAATGCGCCTGTGACGCATTCGAAGATTTCTTTTGGACTCATTACATCATCTTATCAACCATAGCCATTACAGCTGCGCCAAGTGCATTCTCTTTCTCTTCTGCGTCTTTCAGGGAAGTTCCCTTTACGCCGAAGTAGAATTTGATCTTTGGTTCGGTGCCGGATGGTCTTACGCAGATCCATGCGCCGTCTTCCAGGTCATAGTAGAGAACGTTGGAAGAAGGAAGTCCGGTAGGCTTTACTTCGCCGGTTGCCATATTTTTGATGGTGTCTAACTTGTAGTCTCTTGCGGAGGTTACTTTGTAGCCGCCAACTTCGGTTGGAGTATTATTTCTCAGTGTCTCCATAATGGACTGGATCTTTGCAAGTCCTTCAATACCGGATAAACCGATTGCCTTTACAGCATCTTTATAGTAGCCGTATTTCTCATACATAGCGATCATTGCATCCCATAAGGTCATGCCTTTCTGCTTGTAGTATGCAGCTGCCTCGCAGAGAGCGGCTGTTGCGGAAATAGCGTCCTTATCACGGGCATAGGTTCCGATCAGGCATCCATAGCTCTCTTCCATTCCGAAAAGGTATGTACCATGTCCGGTAGTCTCATTCTTTAAGATCTGCTTTCCGATCCACTTAAATCCGGTCAGAACCTCGATCAGTTCTGCGCCGTATGATTTTGCTACTGCATCGATCAGGTTGGTGGAAACGATGGATTTAACAACCTGTCCGTCTGCCGGGATCTTTCCAGCTGCCTGCTTCTGGCTGAGTACGTACTCACACAGAAGGGATCCGGACATATTTCCAGTCAGTGGAATATATTCGCCGGACTTGGTATCTTTTACATATACACCAAGACGGTCTGCATCCGGGTCAGTTGCCAGTACCAGGTCTGCATCTTTCTCTTTTGCCAGCTTTAAGCCCAGTTCAAATGCTTCTTTTGCTTCCGGGTTTGGATAGCTTACAGTTGGGAAATCGCCATTTGGCAGTTCCTGCTCCGGAACTACGTATACATGGGTAAATCCGATCTCTTTCATAACTCTTCTTGCAGGGATATTTCCTGTTCCGTGAAGAGGTGTGTATACGATAGTGATCTGATCCTGCATCTCATCAATGGCCTTCTGGTTTACTACCTGAGCCTTTACCTGAGCGATGTATTTATCATCAATCTCCTGTCCAATTACCTGATACAGACCTGCTGCTGTTGCAGAAGCCTCATCTGTAGTCTTTACTGTAGACAGATCTTCGATTGCCAGAACTTCTTCTGTAACACCTTTATCATGAGGAGGTGTAAACTGTGCGCCATCTTCCCAGTATACCTTGTAACCATTGTATTCCGGCGGGTTGTGGCTTGCAGTGATATTGATACCTGCTACGCAGCCCAACTCACGTACTGCAAAGGACAGCTCTGGTGTTGGACGAAGAGACTCAAACTTATATGCCTTGATGCCATTTGCTGCTAAAGTCATAGCTGCTTCCATAGCAAATTCCGGGGACATATGACGGGAGTCGTATGCAATTGCTACGCCCTTGTTAGCTGCTCCCTGCTTGATAATATAATTTGCAAGTCCCTGGGTAGCACGTCTTACAACGTAAATATTCATACGGTTGATACCTGCGCCGATGATACCTCTTAAACCAGCGGTTCCGAACTCAAGGTCCATATAGAAACGCTCTTTGATCTCGTTTTCATTGCCCTCAATGGCGCGCAGTTCTTCCTTTGTAGCCTCATCAAAGTAAAGATTTGATAACCATTCCTGGTATATCTTCATGTAATCTTTCATTATAACATACTCCCTCCTAAATTAAATTTTGGAGTCAAAAGGTCTTTTGACAGCCCCCTGATTCATGCTTTTAATTATACTATATCATATCAGAAAAAGGAAGTCTTAGAAGAAGCGAATCTTCTTTACCATCTCTACAAATTCACGGTTATTTCTGGTCTTTGAAAAGAGATCTAAGATCTTCTCTACTGCCTCATCCGGCTTTAAGGAATTGGTGGCTTTGCGGATAATATCTACTGCCTCTGCCTCTTCTTTTGTAAGGAGCAGATCATCTCTTCTGGTACCGGATTTTAAAATGTCAATAGCCGGGAAGATACGTTTTTCAGACAGTTTACGGTCCAGCACCAGTTCCATGTTGCCGGTACCCTTAAATTCCTCGTAAACCACATCATCCATACGGCTTCCTGTATCTACCAATGCTGTTGCAAGAATGGTCAGACTGCCCTTTTCACGCATATTTCTTGCAGCACCGAAGAAACGCTTTGGCATATGCAGTGCTGCCGGATCAAGACCACCGGAAAGGGTACGGCCGCTTGGGGCAACGGTCAGATTGTAAGCTCTTGCCAGACGGGTGATACTGTCTAAAAGGATGATAACATCTCTTCCATGTTCTACCAGACGTTTTGCACGTTCAATAACCATTTCAGATACACGTTTGTGGCGCTCCGGAAGCTCATCAAAGGTGGAATAGATAACTTCTACATTTGGCCCTACAATGGCTTCTTTGATGTCAGTTACTTCCTCAGGACGCTCATCGATCAAAAGGATCATCAGATGCATGTCCGGATGATTGGTGGTAATGGCTTTTGCCACCTGTTTTAAGAGAGTGGTCTTACCAGCTTTTGGCGGGGAAACGATCATACCACGCTGTCCTTTACCGATGGGTGCCAGCAGGTCTAATACCCGCATGGCAACAGAAGTTTTCTCTCTTGGATTTTCCATGTGGAGACGCTGATTTGGGAAGATCGGGGTCAGATCCTCAAAGTTTGGTCTTGTCTCAGTAGCACTTAATGGATAGCCGTTCACTGTTTTAATATAGAGAAGTGCAGCGAATTTTTCTGTAGCTGCTTTTACTCTTCTGTTTCCCACAATGATATCACCGGTCTTTAAGTTGAAACGGCGGATCTGGGACGGTGCAACATAGACATCATTTTCACCTGGAAGGAAGTTTTCACAACGGATAAAGCCGAAACCGTCCGGCATAACCTCTAAGATACCGTTTGCCTCAATGCCGCTGTCTAATTCTGCCATATCCTGTGTGGAAAGTCCCATGGCGTCATTTCTGTATTCCGGTCTTGCCACACGCTCCTGGTTGTCCACATTCTGGACATAAGTCTGGTTCTGGGTAGAATAAGTCTGGCTGACGGGAGCCGCCTGCTGAACAGGGGCAGCTGCCGGAGTGCTGTAACTATTGTTGTTATTGTTATAATTGTTGTTCCCATATGTACGGATCTGCGGACGAGTCTGGTTAAATCTTTCGTATGTACGGTTATTTCTCTGATTATTCCGGTTGTCCTGGGAACGCTTTTCCTGATATCTGTTTTCCTGTGGGCGGGTCTCCTGCACACGGTTTTCCTGGCTGCGATTTTCCTGCACACGACTTTCCTGCACCCGGTTCTCCTGTGGTGGGTCTCCTGACTGCGGGTTTCCTGGACTGGTTTCTCCCGCACTGTTTTCTCAGCATTTACACGGCTGCTGTGAGGTTTCACTGTTACTGTTTCTGCTGTGTTTTTCTGACTTTTCTCTTCCTGGCACATAAAAGGTCAATAAGCTCTGCCTTACGAAGGCCGCTGATCCCTTTCAGACCCACATTTTTTGCCATCTCTTTCAGTTCGGCAAGGGACCTTGTCTCTAATTTTTCGCGCATACTACTCTCCTATCTATTATGCATCTGTTATCTGAATTATTCAGTTTGCCTGTCTTTGTAAAATACGGGATTTTTCCAGATTTTGGGAAGTTCCTTTTATAGACAGATCCGACAGGCAGAGTGAGAATTTCTGCCTTGGGATCCACGTAAAATTATTTTTATCATTTTTATTATACATTGCCATTGTTAATCTTTCAACCATTTCATATAGCTTTTATCTGCTTTTCATAGCCATTATCTGATGGTTCATAGAATACTGTACCCTCCATTCCATCTGGAAGATACTGCTGCTTAACATAATGTTTCGGGTAATCATGGGCATATTTATAGCCTTCACCATGTCCTAATTTCGCTGCACCTTTGTAATGACGGTCCTGAAGATGTACCGGCACCGGCATGGTACGGGTGGTCTTTACATTTTCCATGGCATTCTGTATGGCAACATAGGCTGCATTGCTTTTAGGGGCACATGCCACATAGGAAGCTGCCTGGGAAAGGATGATCTGAGCTTCCGGAAGTCCAATGCGCTCTGCTGCAAGAGCTGCGCTTACTGCTACATTTAACGCCTGTGGATCTGCATTTCCAACGTCTTCAGAAGCACAGATCATAATACGGCGGGCAATAAATTTAATATCTTCTCCTGCATACAGCATACGTGCCAGATAATACACGGCCGCATCCGGGTCAGATCCCCGCATACTTTTAATAAAAGCAGAGATGGTATCATAGTGGTTGTCTCCATCTTTGTCATAACGCACGGCCCGTTTCTGGATACATTCCTGGGCAGCAGCAAGGTCAATATGTATCAATCCGTCTTCGCTGCGTTCTGTCGTGAGAACTCCCAGTTCTACTGCATTTAAGGCTGCTCTGGCGTCCCCATTGGCTGTATCTGCCAGAAAATCTGCGGCATCTTCCTCGATCTTTACCCGGTAAGTTCCCATTCCACGTTCTGAGTCGGTTACCGCCCGGTAGATCAGCTGTTTAATGTCATCTTTCTCCAGTGGCTTTAACTCAAAAATACGGGATCTGGAAAGAAGCGCCCCGTTTACCTCAAAATAAGGATTTTCCGTAGTAGCACCGATCAGTGTCAGTGTACCGTCTTCTACAAAAGGAAGAAGATAATCCTGCTGGCCCTTATTAAAACGGTGGATCTCATCTACAAAAAGAATGGTCCGCCGTCCATACATTCCCATATTGTTTTTTGCCTCTGTGACCACTTCTTCCATGTCTTTTTTACCCGCCACAGTGGCATTGATCTGCTTAAAATCTGCCTGAGTGGTGTTTGCGATCACCTTGGCAAGGGTGGTTTTTCCTGTTCCCGGAGGTCCATAGAAGATCACAGATCCAGTTTATCCGCCTTGATCGCCCGGTAGAGCAGCTTATCTTTTCCAATGATATGCTGCTGCCCACTACCTCATCCAGTGTGCGCGGACGAAGTCTGGAAGCCAGAGGAGACTCCTTCTCCATCGTATTTTCTCTCATATAATCAAATAGATCCATTTAATTTCTCCATTTTTCTTTGATCTCATTCGATCAACAATTCATCAGCCGTTACAAAAACATAACCTTCCTTCTGCAGTATATCGATCAGCTCCAGGGCTGCCTCTACAGAGGAAGGAAATATATCATGCATTAATATAATATCCCCATCTTTTACATCTTTCAAGACCCGCCGGACGATCTTTCCTTTATCTTTTAGTTTCCAGTCTAAAGAGTCTACAGACCAGAGGACCGGGCTCATTCCAATCTCTTCTTCCAGTTCTTCGTTCCAGTCACCATAGGGCGGACGTATATATTCCGGGCGCTTTCCGGTAATGGCTTCGATCTGTTCCTGGGTATGTTCTACTGCTTCACAGACTGCCTCCGCTCCCGCTTTTGTCAGCTGGATATGTTCATAACTGTGATTGCCAATAAGATGTCCTTCTTCGCTCATACGCTTTACAATATCTTCTTTTCCTTCTATATTGCTTCCCATAAGAAAAAAGGTAGCATGGACTCCCCGTTCTTTCAGTCCGTCTAAAAGAAGCGGGGTACATTTCCGGTCCGGACCATCATCAAAAGTGAGGGCTATATACCCGGGCTGGCCGGCAACTTTTGAAAGTGCAGGAAGTGAAAATATTTTTTCTATATCCCTGTGATCATTTTTCAGGAAAATAGCGGATAAGACCAGATCTGCTGTAAACAGAAGAAAGACGAAATATTTTATATACCTGTTATGCACGGTTCACCTGATGAATGGTATCTGTTTATTTTATGCGGGAATACGCAAAAAATCCGCCTTTGAAGCAGATTTCCCATTCTGCCAAAAGCGGATTTAAATAGTTATTTCATCAGCCTGGTGCCTGACCTGTTACTACCTTATCATTGTTTCCATTATTTGCAGAGTCCTTCTTTACTCCCGGGCCTCCATTTACGCCTGTTACTTTCTGATCATCAGAAGAGGAGTTGGAAGTACTGTTGTCAGAGGAACCTGTGGTAGAGTTTGCAGGAGTGATCTGAACGTTGTTTCCTGTGTTATTATTTCCTGTATTGCTGCCTGAAGCATTATTTCCGGAATTCTGGCTGCTCTGGTCCCCTGTTGTTCCTGACCCTGCTGGCTTAAATGTCCATCTGCGGCTGCTGATAGGTGACGCCATTTATTTCTACTGCTCTGCCAGATACCATACGACCGTCGGAAGGATCCATATAATAACGAAGCCCGCCTACCTCGATCATTCCTGTTGCCATCCTGCCATCACTGTTAAAGTAATACCATGCACCATCTAACTGTCTCCAGCCAATTGCCATGGCACCGGAGCCTCTCAGATAATATTTTCCACCTGCATCTGTCAGCCATCCAGTCTGCATCACACCTTCGTTGTTGGAATAATACCAGGTGCCACCATCATTGATCCAGCCTTTTAACAGATCTCCGGAACTGCAAGGTAATACCATTTGCCGTTCTGGTTCGTCCAGCCAGTAACCATTTTCCCAGAATTTTCCAGATAGTAGCGTTTGCCGCTAACTTCGATCCAGCCTGTCTGCATAGCACCGTCATTGCCAGTATAGTACCAGGTACCATTATCACTGATCCAGCCTTTCTTTACAGCACCGCTGCTTCCAAGGTAGTACCATTTTCCGTTTTCTGACTGCCAGCCAGTCTGCATTTTTCCGGTAGTAGTATCCAGATAATAACGGGCATCTGCTACTGTGATCCAGCCGGTAGATGCAAGTCCGTCTTTATCCATGTAGTACCAGTCATTTACATCCTGTGCCCATGCATTTTTCTGTTTTTCGTAATTTGCGTAATAATAACGCTTTCCGTTAATGGTGCGCCAGGTGTTTGCCGGGATCACAGAGGTAAAGTCCTTAAACTGGAAGTCAATATCCACGTTGCCATTGATACCTTTTACAGAACCGCTGCTTGTAGCCTGCCACATCACCGGATTTTGCCAGGTATATCGGCAGAATATCTTGCCACCCATACTGGATAATTCATCTGGCTCATATCCAGTTTATTGTTCAGCCAGTTCTCATTTGCATAGATGATCGGGTAATAACCGGCTGCAGAAATCCGCTTGCAGAAAGCGTTTGCAATAGCCGCCAGCTCTGATTTTGACAGATTTCCCTGAGTAGAGTCTTCCATATCAAATGCTACCGGATAGGAGATCGGATAGTCGGTGATCAGGTTTAATACAAAATCTGCCTCCTGGACTGCCATGTCTGTGGTAGTTGCCAGAGAATAAATATAAACGCCTACTTTAACACCATTGGCAGTTGCGTTCTGGATATTCTTGTGGAAATAGGGATCTACTGCTCCCTTGGAACGGGTTCCCAGCATAACAAATGAAATATCATCCTTTGCCACCTGGCTCCAGTTGATCTCTCCCTGCCATCTGGAAACATCAATACCACGATGGAGCACATTCTGGATCGCGCTTCCATCTGACATCTGGTACGTACCGTTTACCTTTTTCCAGGCATTGGTATTTGTGGTAGTATTGTTGGATGATGTATTGGAATTGTTTGTATTGTTTGTATTATTGCTGTTATTAGTATTATTGTTACTATTTGAATTATTTGAATTTCCTGTGTTTGTTGTAGAATTGGAAGAATTAGTATTTCCCGGATCTCCAGGACCTCCTGTGGAAATCTCTGATACCCGGATGAGTCATCCCCCGGACCTGCAGCAAAGGCTGGAAGAGAACTTCCAAGACTGGTGATCCCAATCATACCTGCCAGTGCCAGCGCCCGGCATCGTTTTATGATCTTATCTGCGTTATTCATGCCTGTTCTCCTGAAAAAGGGGATGTCTTTTTCCTGACATCCCCATTATGTAGTCTGCAATTTAAAAGTTTTCTATCAGCCTGGTCCGTCTGTGCGTCCTGCCGTTAAGGTGTCAGAACTGGATGTGGTATTGGAAGGACTGTTTGATGTATTATTTGAAGTGTTACCACCGGAAGGACCATTGTTGGAGCTGGAATTTCTTGATACACCAGGTCCGCCATTTTCACCGGTTACACCACCGGAAGCAGAAGTACTGCTGCTAGATGGTGTCTGAGCAGATACGCCGCTTGCATTCTGGCATACACCACTTCCATCAAAGTTGTAGGTAGTTCCGTTGATATCCAGGGAGGTTCCTGTTGTCATCTTTCCGCCGTTTGTCGGATTCATGTAGTAGATCTTATTATCTACCTGGATCCAGCCTGTCATCATGTGACCATTGGTATTGAAATAATACCAGGCATTATCGATCTGCTTCCAGCCTACACTCATCTTGCCATTGCTCTGATTCATATAATACTTATTGCCTTCGCTGTCAGTGAGCCAGCCTGTAAGCATACGCCCATCTGTATTCAGATAATAGTAGTCGGTGTCAACTTTTGCCCAGCCGGTCATCATCTTTCCGTCTGTTCCAAACAGATACCAGTTGTCCTTGATCTGTGCCCAGGAATTAACTACACATTTGCCGCTGCTCTGGAAGTAGTACCAGGCACCGTCCATCTGACGCCAGCCGGTTCCCATAGATCCGTCACCACGCATAAAGTAATAATCGTTTCCGATCTTTAACCAGCCGGTAACCATGGTACCGTCACCTAAGAAGTAGTACCATTTGCCATATTCCGGATTGATCCAGCGGCTTTGAGCCATCAGACCGTTTGGACGGAAGAAGTACCATTTTCCATCGATCTGTTTAAATCCGGTAGTCATATGTCCATCGGAAAGGTCCATATAATATTTGCCATCACTGGTTTCCAGCCAACCTGTATAGGTCTTGCCCTGGTAGATGTAGGTCCAATGGTCATTTGACTTGGTCCATCCATCTGCGGCGTATGAATTAAACGCAGATCCCAACGCCATAGCGCCGATCATACCAGCTGCTGCAAGGGCTGCGAAATATTTTTTACGTCCCATTTTCTCCTCCTGTTCTGTTGTATCGTCTCTTTTTCATTGATCGCACAATTATTTTTCACTTTTAATTAAGTATAGCACAAATGAACTTTCCATGATTAACATTTTTATTACAATTTTCTGAAACCTGTTTTGAAATGCATTTGTGTATGTTCCCATATCATGGGGCGTTTCTAAAAGAACTGTGGTAACTCCTTCATCAGCTTCTTATAGTACCGCTTCGCATACCGGTACATAATAATGGTGTACTCTCCAAACTCATCTCCCAGACTTGCCTTGTATACAGCCCACAGGCACCAGAGGAAGCCCCCTAAGGCTGCGTCTGCATAGGTGATGAACCGCTCTTTGTCATCTGGTCTGCGCTGTAAATACAGTTCCAGTAATTTTTCGGTCTGCTCTTCCTCATAATAGGAATAAATCGCACACATGGATACGTCCATTAACGGGTCGCACATGCCTGCGTACTCCCAGTCAAGAAGTTTTGCACTGTGATCCGGGAAAATTAAAAAGTTATCCACATTTGCGTCAATATGGCATAAACATTGTGGAAGATCCATTTTATCTAAGGCATCTAACAACTGATTTACCCATTCACGAACCTGACTGTAGTCTTCAAAAGGAATGCCGCCATGTTCCAGGCAAAGTTTCTCGTAAAAGCTGATCCGCTCCCTGATATTAAAGCTGTGGCCTACTTTTAAACCTGCTTCATGAAGCTTTCGCACCATATCCATACAGGTCTTCATATCGTCCCAGTTGTCTGCGCTGGCATTGTGGTATTTTCATAGTATTCAGAGATCTTATAACCGGTCTTCGGGTTCAGATACAACACATGTTCTGTAATGCCCAGAGGACGGACGGCATCATAAACTTCTTTTTCCTGCTCTCTGTTAATAAGAAGCTCTGTGCCAGGTCCGGGGATACGGCAGATACAGTGATGATCTCCGGTGCGGAACAGGAAGGATTTATTGGTCATGCCGGATTTTAAGCATTTGATGTCTGTGATCTGAAACTCCGGCACATGGAATACCTCTGCTACCAGCTCCATGGCCGCATTATCGGAGTGGTTCTGATAATGGGTATCAAAGAGGCGCAGCTCTTCCAGATTTTCAAATTCGTATACCTGGTTATCCGGCTGGCGGTTGATATTCATCTCGATCTCGTTCCATTTGGACGCAGGTATGCCGCAGGCTTCTTCTGTCTGTTTCAACAGCTCCTTGTCCTCTTTTTCCAGACGGCGTTTTGCCTCTCCCTTTAACATGTCCACATAAGGCTGCTCCCAGTAAAACTGCTCTGTTCCGGGGATCTGATAATAAGCCTCTAATACAGGAAGGAATTTAGCGGAAAACTCCCTGGAAAGATATACGGGACCGTACATAAACCACGCATCTTTTCCGCCTACATTTACATCGCTGATACGGCCCTTTTTATTAAAGGTAAGGCACCATTCCTTGGTCTCTCCTTCTTCGTGGGCTGCGCTGTACCAGGCACCGCACTCATAGGAATGGTACATATTTTCCCGCATCCAGTTATCTGATGAAAGAATGTATACGTTCCGGCCTTTTAAGAACTTTCTGGCTCTGTATACAGTAGCCAGCGTGTTTTTGCAGGAGTATTCCGGATTGTATAATAATTTCACATCGTATTTATCGATCAGGTATTCAAATTTTTCTTTTAAATAGCCTACTGCAATGGTAATGTCGTGGATCCCCACTTCATGGAGCTGTTTGATCTGACGCTCGATCATGCGCTCTCCAAAGACCTCTAAAAGACCCTTTGGAGTCTCGAAGGTAAGAGGCACAAAACGGGAACCGAAACCGGCTGCAATGATCAGCGCCCCATCTACTTTATAAGGCTTTAACAGTTCTTTTCCCTTTTCCAGAAGGATGAGATATTTTTCTTTCCCATTTTCTTCCTCTGCAATATATCCCTCTGCCAGACATTCCTTCACCAGCCCATTGACTGTACCCAGGGATATGTCCATGTTTTTCGCCATTTCCCGCTGTGTAATATCCGGTTTTTCCAGTATATTTCTGCATACCAGCGCCTGTCGGTTCATATGATCTTTAACTCCTTTTCCTGCTTATGCTTATGTTTATATTTATGTTCATTTTTATTATTTTTCAAAAATATATGAACATTATAGCACACTGGGTTTAAAATGCAAGTTAAACAATGCCACTCATACCGCGAAAAAACACCCTTCCGGGATACGTTATATATCACCAGAAGGGCATTTTATTTATGTAATTGCGTCCAATACTCAGGTTCACCGCACTCTCGCGCTTATCTGCCTGCTGACGCAGGCGGAACCTTCTATTTTATAAGATTTATTAAACCTCAAAGATCAGATCGCCGTAGCTCGGCATTGGCCATAAGTCTTTGTCTACCAGCATTTCCAGTTTGTCTACCGGGGTTCTTAATGCTGCCATTGCAGGAACGACTTCCTCATGGTAAGCAACTGCCTGGTCCTTGCCGCCATCCATTGCTGCGCTCTTTTCAGTAATTTCGGTCAGTTTTGCAAGAGCCAGTTTGGTTTCTGCCAGAAGATCAGAGGTTTCTAACAGAAGCTCTGTCTGGGTGCTTACATCTGCTTCAGGGCAAGCACTCTTTACTGCGGAGATGGAAGCTGCAAGAGCAGTTGTGTATTTGATAACAGCCGGGATGATCTGCTTTCCAGCCATATCGATCATGGTCTTTGCTTCGATGTTGATAGCCTTTGCATAGCCTTCATACTCAACTTCTACTCTGGACTCCAGCTCGGTCTTTGTAAATACGCCGAATTCTTCAAACAGCTTTACAGCCTTGTCTGTGATCAGTGCCGGAATAGCATCTACCATAGACTTGATGTTTGGAAGTCCTCTTCTCTCAGCTTCTGCTACCCACTCATCGGAATAACCATTTCCATTGAATACAACTCTCTTGTGAGCTGCCAGGGTTTCCTTGATCATGTCATGTACAGCCATATCAAAGTTATCTGCCTTCTCCAGCTTGTCAGCTGCTTCCTTGAAGGCTTCAGCGATAATGGTATTTAATACTGTATTTGCAGATGCAATAGAGTCGGAAGAACCTACCATACGGAACTCGAACTTGTTTCCTGTAAATGCAAATGGGGAGGTTCTGTTTCTGTCGGTTGCGTCTTTATCAAAGTCAGGAAGGATATCAACACCTGTTTTTAAGGTTCCGCCCTGCTTGGAGTGAGTTGCCTCACCAGTATCACAAAGCTGATCGATAACATCTTCCAGCTGCTCGCCTAAGAAGATGGAGATGATTGCTGGCGGTGCCTCGTTTGCTCCCAGTCTGTGATCATTTCCTACATTGGAAGCAGATTCTCTTAACAGGTCTGCGTGGATATCTACTGCCTTGATGATGCATGCCAGAACTAACAGGAACTGGATGTTCTCATGAGGTGTATCTCCCGGGTTCATCAGGTTGGTACCGTCATCTGCTGTCAGGGACCAGTTGTTATGTTTACCGGAACCATTGACACCTGCAAATGGCTTCTCGTGAAGAAGGCATGCCAACCCGTGGCGCTCTGCCACTTTCTTCATGGTCTCCATAACGATCTGGTTATGGTCTACAGACTGATTTACACCTTCATAGATCGGTGCCAGCTCATGCTGTGCAGGAGCTACTTCGTTATGCTGTGTTTTTGCAGGAACACCTAATTTCCAAAGTTCCTTATTTAAGTCGTTCATGTAGGAACCGATACGCTCACGGATAACACCGAAGTAATGGTCATCCATTTCCTGTCCCTTTGGAGCATTGCCCCGAAAAGAGTACGGCCGGTGTAGATCAGGTCTTTACGCTGTAAATATTTTGCGCGGTCTACAATGAAATACTCCTGCTCAGGTCCTACAGAAGGAACTACGCGCTTTGCAGTGGTATTTCCGAAAAGACGAAGGATACGCAGTGCCTGCTCGTTTACTGCTGCATAGAACGAAGAAGTGGTGTCTTCTTATCCAGTGCCTCGCCCTTATAGGAGCAGAAAGAAGTAGGAATGCAAAGGGTAACACCGATAGCATCTTCTTTTAAGAAGGCTGGGGAAGTACAATCCCATACTGTATAACCTCTTGCCTCGAAAGTTGCTCTTAAACCACCGGATGGGAAGGAAGATGCATCAGGCTCGCCCTTGATCAGTTCCTTTCCGGAGAATTCCATGATCACTTTTCCGTCTACCGGTGCTGAAATAAAGGAGTCATGTTTCTCAGCAGTTACTCCGGTCAATGGCTGGAACCAGTGGGTAAAATGGGTTGCACCATGTTCAATGGCCCAATCCTTCATGGCATGTGCCACAACGTCTGCAATACTTGGATCCAACTCAGCGCCATCTTCGATGGTCTTTTTCAGTTTTTTGTACACACTCTTTGGCAGGCGGTCTTTCATGACTGCGTCATTAAATACGTCCTTGCCAAACATCTCTGAAACACTTACTACTTCGCTCATAGATTCTCCATCCTCTCTTGCATCATTTTTTTATGATTTCCATAAATCCTCATTCGAGATGCTTTTCTTCAGCTATTTGCAGCACATCCCTTACTATCTTTACCTGAAAACCTAATTTTTTTAAGTTTAAAGCATCAGGTAGTAAAAAAGGCGCTCTCCTGATATAGAGAACGCCTTCGTTCTTTCTTAAAATAAACCATTTCTTTTAAAATTGCAAGTGGTTTTTTAAAAAAAGATTTTGTATTGTACTAACTTATTTTGTGATACCTGTTTTATTTTCAGGCTTTGCCAACGGAGCCAAACAGTTCCATTTTTTCTTTTACAGTAGCCTTGATAGCTTCTGCGCCTGGTGCTAACAGTTTTCTTGGGTCAAAGCCCTTGCCCTGTAAGTCTTTTCCTGCTTCGATGTACTCTCTGGTTGCTGCTGCAAAGGACAGCTGGCACTCAGTATTTACATTGATCTTAGCAACGCCAAGGCTGATAGCTTTTTTGATCATGTCAGCCGGGATTCCGGTACCGCCGTGAAGAACTAATGGCATATCGCCAACTTCTTTCTTAACATTTTCCAGAACTTCAAAGTTTAATCCCTGCCAGTTAGCCGGATATTTTCCATGGATGTTGCCGATACCTGCTGCCAGGAAATCGATACCCAGGTCTGCGATTGCCTTGCACTCCTTAGGATCTGCGCACTCACCCATACCTACTACGCCGTCTTCTTCGCCGCCAATGGAGCCAACCTCAGCCTCTAAGGACAGACCCATAGCATGTGCGATCTTTACCAGTTCCTTGGTCTTTTCGATGTTTTCTTCGATCGGATAATGGGAACCGTCAAACATAATGGAGGAAAATCCTGCTTTGATACACTTATAGCAGCCCTCATAAGTACCATGATCCAGATGCAGTGCAACAGGAACGGTGATATTCAGTTCATCGATCATAGCGGATACCATAGCTGCTACGGTCTTGAAACCGGTCATGTATTTTCCTGCGCCCTCAGATACACCCAGGATAACAGGGGAATTTAATTCCTGTGCTGTTAAAAGGATGGATTTGGTCCACTCAAGGTTGTTGATATTAAACTGTCCTACTGCGTATTTGCCTGCTCTGGCTTTTTCAAGCATTTCTTTTGCTGATACTAACATTTTTATTCCTCCTTGAACATACTGCAATTTTTGCACTGTGTCCCGGATTTTCCGGACACCTGTCTTTGTTAAATATATAACTTTGTTATATTCTTAACGTACTAATTCATTATACTCTATCTTGTCCTAAAATGGAAGCTGTTTTAAGCGATTCCAAGGATATTCTTTACAGTTTCACCCATTTTATCCACATCGCATTCTGTATTGTGGCGGATCACTGCGCTACGCAGTTCTTCTACTGCCTTTGGAACCGGTGTGCCGGATACTTCAGACAGCTCATCTACTACTGCGAATTCATCCTTTCCTTCTACTGCAGACTTACCTTTAATGGCCTCTAAAACGCTGTGGGAGAACTTGTATGGGCTTGCGGTAGATGCGATCACAGTCTTGGTCTGATCCCCTGTTTCTGCCTTATATGCATTGTAAACGGTAGCTGCAACACCTGTATGGGTATCGATCAGGTATCCTGTATCTTCAAAGATCTTGCTGATAGTTGCCTCATTCTGTGCCTCTGTAGCAAAACCGCCTCTGAAATCGGACATGAACTGGCGCATGCTCTCAGTTACTGTATAGCTTCCCTTTTCAGAAAGATCTTTCATAAGAGCTGCATCTGCTGCTGCATCGCAGCCTGTGCTTAATAGATCAGTCGCTCTAAGTTGCTGGAGATCAGAATATCCATGGAAGGGGAATTAGTTAAGATAAATTCTCTCTTTCTGTCATAGGTTCCTGTTGTAAAGAAGTCATAAAGGACTTTGTTGTCATTGGAAGCGCAGATCAGGGTCTTGATCGGCACACCCATATGCTTTGCAAAGTAGGCTGCAAGGATGTTTCCAAAGTTTCCGGTTGGAACTACAACGTTGATCTCCTCGCCATTTTCGATCTGCTCATTTTCCAGAAGTTTTGCGTATGCGTATACATAATAAACTACCTGTGGAACCAGACGTCCGATGTTAATAGAGTTTGCGGAAGAGAACTGGAAGCCAGCCTCTGCCATTTCCTTTTCAAGTTCTTTGTTACCGAACAGCTTCTTTACGCCGGTCTGCGCATCATCAAAGTTTCCGTGGATAGCAACTACGCTGGTATTGTCACCTTTCTGGGTGCGCATCTGCAGCTCCTGGACCTTGCTGACACCGCCCTTTGGATAAAATACGATAATGCGTGTTCCAGGAACATCAGCAAAACCTGCCATAGCTGCTTTTCCGGTATCGCCGGAGGTAGCAGTTAAGATCACGATCTCCTTGTCTGCATGGTTCTTCTTTGCAGCTGTAGTCATAAGATGAGGAAGGATGGAAAGAGCCATGTCCTTGAAAGCAATGGTGCTTCCATGATAAAGCTCCAGGAAATAAGCGCCGTCTGCTTTTGCTAAAGGTGCGATCTCCTCTGTGTCAAACTTGTCATCGTATGCATTTGCGATACAGGACTTTAATTCTTCCTCTGTATAGTCTGTCAGAAAAAGCTTCATCACTTCATAGGCTGTTTCCTGATAGGTCATTCCCGCAAGCTGCTCTAAGGTCTTGTCCAGCTTTGGGATCTCTGTAGGCATGAAAAGACCGCCGTCTTCTGCCAGACCCTTTAAAATGGCCTGTGATGCTGTAACGCCTTTCTGTCCGCCTCTGGTACTTTCGTAGGATAATGCCATGATCTTTCTCCCTCTCTTACTTTACTTTGATAAATTTTTTAATAACAAAATAAACATTGCACAGTTATTATTTATTCTGGTATTTAGTTTGGAAAAAGTGTAACATATTTCAATGCGTGCCGCAATATAAAAAAAGTTTTTTGTACTTGACATTTGATTTTTACCTGCTTATAATGCAAAACATAAAATTTGAACTGACACTTAAGAAAAAAAGGCGACGGTGCTGAAAGACAATTGCTCTCTCTGCGCTGTGGCCTTTTTCTTATTCCTGGCTTTTATTTTCAAGATTTTATTTTTAAGAAAGGCTGCACGTTCCGGCACACAGGATGGCAGACGGTGAGAAATATGGCTGATATGGTAAAAGTAGAACATCTTAAAAAGAATTTCGGTGATCTGGAGGTTTTAAAGGATATTAACCTGACGGTAGCTGAAGGAGAAAAGCTGGTCATCATCGGGCCTCCGGTTCCGGTAAGTCCACCTTTATCCGCTGCATCAATCACCTGGAAGAGCTACATCCGGCACTATTTCCATTGCAGGAACGCCTGTAACAAAAAAGAACCGCCTGGAAATGGCAAAAAAATATTCTTCCATGGTATTCCAGCAGTTCAACCTGTATCCACACCTGACCGTTCTGGAAAACCTGACACTGGCTCCTGTAAAACTTCAGCATGTGCCTAAGGACAAAGCCCGTGAAACTGCTTTAAAATGTCTGGACAGAGTTGGTTTAAAAGCAAAAGCCGGAAATTATCCTGCCCAGCTTTCCGGCGGACAGCAGCAGCGTGTGGCCATTGCAAGAGCCTTATGTACCAACCAGCCTCTGATCCTTTTTGATGAACCTACCTCAGCACTGGACCCGGAAATGGTCCAGGAAGTTTTAAATGTTATGATCGAGCTTGCACACGAAAATATCACCATGATCTGTGTGACCCATGAAATGGGCTTTGCAAGGCAGGTGGCTGACCGGGTAATATTTATGGACGGCGGCTATATTATAGAAGAGGGAACTCCGGAGCATTTCTTTACAGCACCGGAGCATGACCGTACAAAAGCATTTTTAAGTAAGATACTACATTAGTTATTTGTTATTATATTAACTGTTTATTTCTTCTCTCTGAGAAGGATTAAATATAGTAGTAATTTATTGTAGATAAGAGGAGGACACTGATTATGAAAAAAAGAGTATTATCTATGGCAATGGCAACTGTAATGGCAGCTTCTTTAACTGCATGCGGATCCGGTTCTACAGCAACTACTGCTGCACCGACAGAAACAAACGCAGATACTTCTGCAGCTGCCTCCGAAGCCGCATCCGAAGCAGCAGGTTCTTCTGATGCTGATGTACAAAAGATCATCGACCGCGGCGTATTAAAGGTAGGCTGCAAATCCGATGTTCCTAATTTTTCTCTCCAGAATACTGCAACCGGTGAATATGAAGGTTTTGAAGATGATCTGGCATATGAAATCGCCGGTGATATCTTTGGATGCTCCGCTGATGAGGCAAAAGAAAAGAAGCTGGTAGAATTCCAGGGTGTTACAGCAAAGACCAGAGGACCTCTTCTGGAAAACGGTGAGATCGACCTGGTTATCGCAACCTTTACGATTACAGAGGAAAGAAAAGAGACCTACAACTTCTCCACACCTTACTACACAGATGCTGTAGGACTTTTAGTTAATAATGATTCCGGCATTGAGTCTATTGAAGACCTGAATGGAAAGATTATCGGTGTTGCACAGTCTTCTACCACAAAGGACGGTTTTAACTCTTATATAGAAGAACAGGGACTGGATGTAAAACCTCAGTTCCAGGAATTTGACGGCTATCCTGCTTTAGCACAGGCTCTTGCAACCAAGCAGATCGACTGCTTCTCTGTAGACCGTGCGATCCTTTCCGGTTATGTAAATGATTCTAACCACATTCTTCCAGACCGTTTCTGTGAGCAGGAATATGGCGTTGCTTCCGCAAAGGAAAATACAGGACTTGCAGACCTGGTTGATAAGAAAGTAACCTCCATGCTTTCTGATGGATCTATGAAAGCCCTTCAGGATCAGTGGGGACTGCAGTAAAATGCGCTTTGCATAAAATGTACTCCGGTACATTAAATATAAGTCAGAAAAGCAGAGGATGACAGATATGATAAAAGGTCTTTTTGATGGAAAACGCTGGGCCGCTTTGTGGAAAGCCGTTCCAGACTATTATGTACCCGGTTTTATAATGACCCTGAAGATTTCCGCAGCAGGTCTTCTGACCGCTCTTATTCTGGGAGTGATCTTTGGAACCTTTTCCACAATGAAATTTAAGCCTGCAAAGATCCTGTCACGTATCTATGTTGAATTTATCCAGAATACGCCTCTGGCTCTTCAGGTACTGTTTTACTACTCTGTATTACCTTTACTTTTTTCCAACTCCGGTTTCCGTATTCCTAAATTTGTTCTTGGTGTGATCGGTGTAGGTGTTTATCACGGAGCTTACATATCAGAAGTAATACGTACCGGTATTGAAGCCATTCCCAGGGGGCAGTCAGAAGCGGCTGCTCCCAGGCTTCTCTTATCTGGAAACCATGTATTATATCATACTCCCCCAGACGATCCGGATCATCATGCCGCCTCTGGCCAACCAGGCGTTAAACCTGGTGAAAAACACCTCTATTCTTGCTATGGTGGCAGGTATGGATCTGATGTATTTTACCGATTCATGGGGTTCTGAACGAAACTTCTTCGCACAGGCTTATTTTACCAGCGCGCTTTTATATTTTATCATCTGTTTTCCGCTGGCACGACTTGCCAGATATCTGGAGATCCGTTCCATGCGTATGCCGGCGCCTAAAAAAATACTGTTTGAGGAGGAAGGCACATGCTGACATTATTTCACCAGATTTTTACACCTGCCAATACAGGTTTTATGTTAAAGGGACTGGGAATGACCATTGTCATTGCTGTATTAGCCATACTGATCAGTATGTTTTTCGGAACGATCCTGCTTTGATCCGCACCTATGCTTCCGGCCGTTTTAAATGGGCTGCCAGCCTGGTAGCCGTATATACGGAATTTTTCCGATGCACCCCAAACCTGCTGTGGATCTTATGGATCTATTTTACAGTAAAGGGAAATAAGATCGCTGTTTCTGTTTTTGCCATCTCCTTATTTACTTCTGCTGTTATGGCTGAAATTGTCCGCGGCGGTTTAAACTCCATTTCCAAAGGTCAGTTTGAAGCAGCCCAGTCACAGGGCTTTAGCTTTATCCAGACATTGTGGTATATCATTCTGCCTCAGACTTACCGCAAGATCATCCGCTCTTTTAAGCCAGGTGATCACAGTGATCAAAGATACTTCTTTCCTGAAAATGGTAGATGTGGCAGAGTTCATGCGCAACTGTGCGGTTGTTATGGGCAGTATCTATGACGTACATGGAATGATCATGCTGATCGGTTTTGAAGCTCTCTGCTACTTTGTGATCTGCTTTGCACTTAGCTGTATTGTACGCAGTTACCAGAAAACCATCGTTACGGCTTAAGGAGGCCAGATGCTATGAGTAAATACACCATTACCATTACAAGGGAATTTGGAAGTCTGGGCCGTCCCATCGCCCATGCCCTTTCCCAGAAACTGGGAATTGAATATTATGACAGGGATATTGTAGATGAAGTGGCAAAACAGTTAAACCTCCCGGTATCCCAGATCAGTGATGCGGAAGAAAGCTCCCACAATCATTTCTTTTCCCACATGTTTCCCCTTGGTACAGACAAGGAATACATACAGGATATGATCTTTGATGTCCAGAAGGATATTATCCTGGATCTGGCAAGAAAGTCCAGTTGTATCATTGTTGGCCGCTGCTCTGATTTTCTCCTTCAGAATGAGGAAAATGTAGTGAACATTTTTATCTACGCGCCTTATAAAGCAAGGCTGGAAAACTGTATCCACAGTCTGGAAATGAGTGAAGATGAAGCCAAACGGATGATCATGAAAGTAGATAAAGCCCGGCTGGCTTATCACAAAAAGTATGCGGGATATACACCTTATGATCCCCTGCATAAACACCTTATGATCGATTCTTCTTTATTGGGGATCGAAGGAACTGCCGATATGATCGCAGAACTGATAAAAAGGAAGTTTAAAGATCTGGTCTGAAAGATATGGCACACCAAAGCTGCAATAATGATACAATTTATAAAAGCTTTTGTAAAATGAGGAATGCCTTTTTTGCAAAAGCTTTTTTTGTGTTTTCTTTTGTGTTATACTCCATGGCAAATGAATGATGACAGCACCATAAATGCAAATGCTTGCGAGGTATAGATATGACATACGATAATATAGTAACCGGAACCTTTTTAAAACGTCCTAACCGCTTTATCGCCTATGTGGAGGTAAAGGGGGATGTTAAGACCTGCCATGTAAAAAATACCGGCCGCTGCAGGAGCTTTTAGTACCTGGATGTACCGTGGTTCTGGAATTTCATCCCAAGGCAAAGGAAATGAAGCGGAAAACGGAATATGACCTGATTGCTGTTTATAAAGGGAATCTGCTGATCAATATGGACTCCCAGGCGCCTAATCAGGCTGCTTTAGAGTGGATACGTGAGAAGGAGGCAAAAGGGCTTTCTTTAGAAAATGTTGGAATTCCAACGAATATACGAAGGGAAGTCACTCATGGTGAGTCCCGGTTTGACCTGGCTTTTGAATTAAAGGATGAGGTAACTGGTAAAACAGTTCCTGCTTTTATGGAAGTAAAGGGAGTAACTCTGGAAAAAGAGGGAAATGTATTCTTTCCGGATGCACCTACGATCCGGGGCGTGAAACATTTAAACGGGCTGATACAGGCAAAAAAGGATGGCTTTGAGACCTTTCTTCTCCTTGTGATCCAGATGAAAGGGATCCGGAAATTTTATCCTAATGATGAGACACATAAGGCTTTCGGGGATGCCCTGCGGGCAGCAGCTGCAGCCGGGGTACATATTTTAGCATATGATTGTATTGTGACGGAAAATTCTATGGATATGGATGAAAAAGTGGAAGTTGGATTACTGTATGATAATGATACAAGAACACATTGTGAATTGTAATCCAGCATCATATAGCCAACCATAACACGCATATATTTAAAAGAGTGGGAATATTGGACGTGAAACTGTGGTAGAACCTTTATCCGGCCTGGTCGAAGGTGAAATGGCTGAGGTAGTATGGATCATCTCAGAGGCAGATGTAAGAGAAATGCTTGGCCGAAGCGGATTTCTGTACGGAGAGGTCCTGACCTGTCTGTTAAAAAATCGGCCCGGCAGCTGTGTATATACAGAATACGCAGGCGGGTGGTGGCTATACGGGAGGAATATACAAAAGAAATACTTGTACGGCGGATGCTATGAAAATAGACGACTGTGAAACCACAATCGCCTATTTTTTATCCGGTTCGTAATGTTGTCAGATAGCAATGCCGCAAGGCCAAAAACATTTTACTCCGCCTGATCATTGGTCAGTTTCAATCTGTCTAATACATAGAATACAAGGCTCATTGCCATACCTACTACGCAGGCAAGTACCATTCCGGTAAGTTCGATATTACCAATACGCAGTGCTGCGCCGGAAAGACCAGTTACGAAGATAACGCTGGTGAGCATCTGGTTGCGGTTTTTGGAGTAGTCTACTTTGGAGTCTACCAGGATGCGCAGGCCGGAGGTTCCGATCATGCCGTAGAGCAGGAAGGAGATACCGCCGATCACAGGACCCGGGATGGTGCTGATGAGGGCGGACAGCTTTCCTACGAAGGAACATATGATAGAAAGAATGGCTGCGCCTGCAATCACACGGACACTGTATACACCGGTTACTGCCATTACACCGATATTCTCGCCATAAGTAGTAGTCGGTACGGAGCCGATCATACCGGAAAGCATGGTAGAGAAGTTATCTGCAAATAAGGATCTGTGAAGTCCCGGATCTTTTAACAGATCTCTTCCTACGATCTTACTGGTAACTACCTGATGTCCGATATGCTCGGAAATGATGACCAGGATAACAGGAAGGATGATCATGATCGCCTGAGCATCAAATTTCGGTGAGGAAAAATGAGGCATAGCGATGATCTTAGCTGCGGCTACTTCCTCAAAATCAACAATTCCGCAGATGATGGCTGCTGCATAGCCTGCCAGAACTGCGATCAAGATTGGGATAACTGCCAGGAATTTGCGGAACAGGATGGAACCGAATACAGCTACGCCTAAAGTTACCATAAATACAATGATCTTTCTTGGATCAATGTTCTCATCCAGCAGACCTGCGTTGGAAGCTGCATTGGCGGATAATTCCAGACCGATCAGAGCTACTACCGGGCCCATGGCTGCAGGCGGAAGTACGATGTTGATCCAGTCTGTACCAAACTTATAGATAATAAGTGCTAAAATACAGCCGCAGAAACCAACTGCCACGAAACCGCCTAAAGCGTATTCATAGCCAAAATTCTGGATCACAATAGATGCAGGTGCCAGGAAAGCAAAACTGGAACCTAAGTAAGCCGGTGCTTTTCCCTTTGTGATCGCGATAAATAAAAGGTTCCGATACCATTCATGAACAGTACGATCGCAGCTGATGCCAAAAAGGAAAGGCACCAGAACGGACGCGCCGAACATGGCAAACATGTGCTGGATACTTAAGGGTATCAGCAATTTTACAGGAACTTTTTCTTCTACCTGAATAATTCTCTTTTCCATTCTCTTCTCCTTTGATGTGTTATTTGCCCCCGGAAAAATCCCAGGAGTACATTAATATTATCTTCTTCTGGGATGTACTCTTTTTCCACGTTCAAAGCAGCGTTCGCAGATGGAAAACGGATAATCCCAGGAAAGTTCTCTTCCACAGATTGTGCATTTTCGGGTGTAGCTGGCACATTCTGTCTTTAAAATACGGCTGATCTCTTCTTCTGTGTTCCTGCGCTCTTCCACCAGATTTTCTTCCTGAACAGGCAGTCCCACTTTTCTGGAAAACTGGAAATACAGATCCAGCATTTTATAATAGCTTTCCAGATCATACAGATCCGGTCCCGGACTGTATGGAAACTGCAGTTCTTCCACATCCCGGTAGTCCCGGCAGTAATCTTTCCACAGATCCATGACCAGCTTATTGTCAATGTCCACAGAGCAGGTGATCAGCTTATAGATCTCTTCTTTGGAAAATTCGTCCATATGATCCCGCTGTACATGCTCAAAGCTTACATACAGCGCAAGCAGCTCGTCTACTTCCATTTTTTCATAAATAGAAGGTGTTTCCATACTGGCCCATATTTTTACCAGTGTGTCGATCTCAGCCGGCAGCTTTAACAGCTGTTCCGGGAAGCCGATGTAGGCTTTCATAATGGGGATCGGACGCCGTTCCAGTCCGTCTTTTATTAATTCCAGATCGTCCAGCACGGCCACAAAACCTTCGTCATAGAGACCAAAACGCCCGGCCCGACCTGCGATCTGCTTGATCTCCTCTGGCAGAAGGCTTCTGCGGCCTACTCCGTCAAATTTCCGGGTCTCAATGAAAACAATACGGCGGATGGGCAGGTTTAAGCCCATTCCAATGGCGTCGGTACTGACTACCACTTCTGTCTCTTTTTCCAGGAAGCGGCGCACCTGCTCTCTTCTGGTGGCAGGAGGCAGACTTCCATAGATAACGCTACAATGGACTCCCTGGTTTTCCAGGTGGGCCGCCAGCGCCAGTACTGATTTCTTTGAAAATACGATAAGAGCATCGCCTTTTTTCAAATCTTTTTTCAGGGAATACGGCTTTTCTTCTAAGGTAAGCCTTGTATTTCGCTTATGACGGACGATCTTAAAGGTATCCCCACACCGTTTGATCATCTGCACGATAATATCTTCCGCCTCCGGAGCCATACACAGATGGATCTCCTCTGCACGAAGTCCCAAGACTGCCCTGGTCCAGTTGTGGCCTCTGTAGGGATCCGCTACCATCTGGCACTCGTCCACTACAGCTACGTCGAAATATTCGTGTTCATTTAACATTTCCACAGTACATGCCTGACAGCAGGCACCGGCCACTTCCAGTGTTTCTTCCCCGGTTATCATGGAACAGGGAATGTTTTCACCGTTTAGCCGGTCATAAACTTCCAGTGCCAGAAGTCTTAAGGGACCAAAATAGGCGCCGTGGGAAGCTGTTTTTAACCTTTCTAATGCATCGTGGGTCTTTCCGCTGTTTGTTGGTCCGATATGAAGGATAAAGCGGCGCTTCATGGCCCTGGTCTCCGGATATTCATCCTCCGGGCGGCGTTTTACAGACTCCCGTATTCCCTTTTTAATAGTCTTTGGAAGATAAAACAGCTGATAAGCCCGCTCTAAGGAGTTGGTAAGAAGGTAGCGGCGGATGCCCTGCATTTTTAATACATGCTCCAGCTCTTCTTCTGTCAGCTCCGGCAGGTATTCCATATCTTTTGCTGCCAGCATCCCGCAGAAATCTTCCATTTTTTTCCAGTTTTCTTTTAACTGGTCCAGGGCCGGGCCCGGTTTTAAACGTTCTTCCTTGTGCATGAGATAGGCACACACTTTTGCAAACATGGCATGGATATCGTTTAATTCATTTGGCTTTTCCACCCCGTTTAAAGTCTCCTGGCTTAAACGATTTAAGCGGTGTTTTAAGTCCGCGCCTGTCATGGAGCGGTATCGTTTATTGGCTGTTCCAAAAAACAGCTCTTTATAATACTGCCCCAGATAGGCCAGACATTCTTCTTTTATTTCCATGGATGTCCTCTTTTATTCATGGCGATATCACCCTCAGGTGACATGTCCGTTTTCTTATATCCGCCACAAGGGGCTGCTGCAAAATTTTAAGGCATCCTGCAGCAGCCCCCTGTGTTTCTTGTGGTCCCGCCTGTAAGTGCGCGGAACTTTATGATCCGCACCGTCATCTGGCTAAACCATGGTGGTATCTACAAAATTTTCAAATCCGGTAATGCCAAAGCTTGCGCTGACACTGTTGATCCCTTCTACGATCTCTTCTCTGGAATAGTTTGCCATGAAAAGTGTATCATCATCTAACTGGTTTAAATACATATAGAAAGTCAGTGCCATTTCCAGATGTTCTGTGTCGTTTTCATCCAGATTTTCGTAAAGCTGGTTCTCTGCTTCGTTGATCTCACCTGCATCTACCAGATCACGCAGTTTCCGATAAATACGGTCTGTATCGCTGTATTTATCCTCTGTATCCGGAAGGGCATAATTGATCTCGTTTTTTCCAAGTGCCAGTCTTGCAATGGCGCGGACTAAGTCACTGATGGTACGCATTACATAATCGTCCTGATATCCCATATCTGTTTCCCCTTTTTATATTTATATAACTTTTTCTCTTCTTAGCTCATTTCAGTATAGATGAAACCACCTTTTCAGTCAAGGCAAAAGCATTTATAATGGGGGTATCCGCAATGATCTGAAGGAGGTCGTGAACTTGAAAAAAATATTTGCTGCCGGTGTGATCATGAGCATCCTTTCTGTTTTGTTAAGCCTTTGCGCCAGGAAGGTAACCGGCTTTGCCCAGGCTTATTCTGTAACTATATATCCTGTCCTGAAAGGGATATTTGCGCGTATTTTCGGGATCTTTCCCTTTTCTGTATCAGAAGTAGGGCTGTATCTGCTTCTGCTCCTTTGTATTTTTTCTGTGGTCAAATGGTTTAAAACGCCATTATATCTGTTAAATGGTGCATTCTTTACAGCTTCTCTCCTGTTTTTCTTATTTACCATCAACTGCGGCATTAATTATTACCGGAATTCTTTTTCTTATGAAGCTGGTTTTGTGATCCGGACCCATTCTACCGATGAACTCTATGCTCTTTGCAGTGATCTTGTAAATAAGGTAAATGAAAATATACCAACAGAAACATCCCCATCTCCTTCAGATGCCGGGAATTTCTCTTATTTTCAGAATTTTCCTATCTTCGGGAAATGGGGAAAGGAGGGCAGAAAGCATGAAAGGACTGGCAGATGAGTATCCCCAGTTTAAAAGCTGGTACCCATATCCAAAGCCTCTGATCCATCCAAGGCTTTTATCTGTCCAACAGCTGACCGGCGTCTATTCTCCTTTTACAGTAGAAGCCAACTACAACAGTGAGATACCTGCCTACAACATTCCCCATACCATCTGTCATGAACTGTCTCATTTAAAGGGATATATGCGGGAAGATGAGGCCAATTTTATTGGTTACCTGGCCTGCACCGGTTCAGAAAGCAGGTCATTTCGCTACAGCGGTTATCTCACTGGCTGGGTATACGCGGGAAATGCTCTGGCAAAAGCGGATTATGACGGTTTTATAGAACTATATAAGAAATTAGATGAAAAAGCCAGAAATGACCTGGAAGAAAATAATGTTTTCTGGGATCGTTTTGAGGGAAAGACGGCAGAGGTGTCCACCAAGGTAAATGATACATATTTAAAAGCCCACAGCCAGACAGATGGTGTCTTAAGCTATGGGCGTATGGTTGATCTTATGCTTGCAGATTTTTATTCGGATGTCACTGCGGACTGATCTGTTCCAACAGATCGCATCACTGGCGACCTGCCTCTGACGGGCTTGCCTCAGAAGCCGTAGCTTCTTCCATGCATACCGTTCTTCCAGGATGGTATCTTCCGGAAGCAGCAGGTAATTATTATCCCTGTCAGAGTCATTGATCATGGAATTTAATTCTTTTAACAGATAGCTGTCCGGCAGGTTACGTTCCCACCAGGTATAACCTTGCGAAGTTCTCACTCCTTTGGCATCAATGTTGCGGCCTGCGTAGTAATCAATATATACATCTGCGTAGGTCACTGCCATGGAGCGTTTCACATCACTTCCTACATTGTGGACTACTCCGCCGATCTGGTCTGCGATCAGCTTCTGAATGTAATGTTCCGACCAGCCCACAAAATCCAGCAGATCTGTATTTTCCTGTTCTGTACGTTTTGCCCAGACTGATACATCCACAGACTCCGTAGAATATTCCATGCTTCCGTCCTCTTTCCACTGTAAAACGCCATACTGGCAGGGCGGGATACTCATAGCATCTGTAATGATCTCCTGGATGCCATAGGCATCATCTGCTACTCCCGGTTCTGCCTTGTGCTTGCGGATCCTCTGAACATGAAGATGACCGCTTAAAAACAGGGGGATCTTATATTTCTGAAGAAGATCAATGACCTCCCATTATTGTCCATGGCACACTGGGTTGTATACATACGGCTCTGGGCCAGCAGGTTGTGATGGGCAATAGGCAATATCTGCATCCCGTCTTCCTGGGCCTTTTTTAACTGCTCATCCATCCACACCAAGGTCTCTGCCTTGATCCGGCCTTCTACCAGGTTCTTAGGCTCATACTGGCAGGAGTCTAACATTAAAAGACGGTTTCTTTCATCTAGCTGGTAAACATAGCTTAAAGAAGCACTGTCCCGGCTGATGGCCTGATCGTAACCGTACATATGGTAAATATCATAAAATTCTTCCGGGGTAACGCTGTCTGTGGATGTTTTCTCATCTCCAAAATAAACAGCCGCATTGGGATTATTGATATCATGGTTTCCAGGGATGATCAGTACCGGAATACCTGCATCCTGAACTTTGTGAAGCTTCTCAGCCAGTTCCTTATGATTGATCTTCTCCCCGTTCATGGTAATATCACCACTGAGTACCAGTGCTGTTGGTTTTTCAGCGATCACCTGATCCATAAAAGCATCTAACAGCTGGGGAAGATATTTTACCACTTTTCCGTCGCAGCGCTCTACAAAAAGCTGAAAAGCTGCTCCGTCATCCTCTGAATCTGCGCTCTGATAATGAACATCCGTTGCCTGGATGATCCTTGGAGGCGTATAATGCTCTTCTTCCGGGACTCCGGCCAAACCTGAGGCAATGTCTTACTCCAGCCTTTATAGCCTGTTTCCCGTCGGATATGGGTATTTTTCTCCGTCTCATTCCATAATTCATCTGTATCTTCTGACAGATCTGATCCTTCAGCCCCGTCCATTTTTCCATTTTCACGGTCTGTATCATCTGCAGACCCGTCAATTACAATATTGGTCTCTGCCGCAGCCTTAGAGGTGTACTCCGTACTGTCTCCGGCAGTTGTTATTTTCTTAAAAACGTGCAATACCCCGAAGCATACCAGAAATACAAGGGCATACATCAGGCACTGACGATCCAGGTTTTTCGTTTCATAATTTATATGATCCCCAGCTCTTTCATAGCATAGGCGATCCCGTCATCCTCTACTGTTTTTGTTACAAAAGATATATATGGTTCCAACACCGGACTGTGATCTCCCATGGCGATACAGTTGACTGCATACTGGAACATGGACAGATCATTGCTGCTGTCACCAAATACATAAGCATCCTCTTTTGAAATGCCATAGTGTTTTAACACAAGATCAATGGCAGTTGCCTTGGAATGACCTCTTGGGATACACTCATAAAAGCCCTTTTCCCTGTCAATGACCTCAATATCCGGCATTCTTCCAAACAGCTCTTTGCAGCGGCTCTTTTCATCAGAACCAATGTAAAACTTGTCAAAATCAAAACTGTCATCTTCCCAGTAGCATGGCATTGGACAGCCGGAGAGCTTAACAAACTGTTTTACACGCTCTACCTGCGGCAGACAGATGGTGCTTCATGCATATAGCAGCCGCCCAGACCTTCCAGTACACCGTCCAGACCGCAGTCATCAATGTCTTTTTTGATCTGCAGTCCTCTTTCATGTGGGATCACATGGTGATATAAGACCTCATCTTTTACTCTCACATAAGTACCGCAGCCGCAGAGAAATCCATCTGCATCTACCTGGGAACGGATCTCATGTAAATGCGGATACACACGGCCTGTATTGATCAGACCAGATGTCCTTTTTCTCTTGCCTGTTTCAGTGCCTCTTTCGCACTGTCAGGAACCTCCGCGTCTTTTCAGACAGGAGGGTTCCGTCAATATCAAAAAATAAAGCTTTTGTTCTGTTATTATTCATCATCTCTGAAAACAATGGTTCCTGTCTCCTCATCCATACTGTCAACAATAGCCAGTGACTCCAGACGGATTCCTTCGGAACGGATCAGATCTCCGCCTACCTGGAAGCCTTTTTCAATAACGATACCAGCACCTACTAATTCAGCACCGGAATCTCTTACTAAAGCTGCCAGACCTTCTAACGCCTTTCCGTTTGCCAGGAAATCATCGATAAGAAGCACTTTGTCGCCCTTTCCAAGGAATTCCTTGGATACGATAATGTCATATACTCTGCCGTGGGTAAAGGACTCTACTTTAGAAGTATAGACTTCACCAGCAATGTTCTTGGTCTGTGTCTTCTTAGCGAATACAACAGGAACATCAAAATACTGGGCTACAATACATGCAATTCCGATTCCGGAAGCCTCGATGGTAAGGATCTTGTTTACTTCCACATCCGCAAATCTGCGCTTGAATTCCTTTCCGATCTCACCAAACAGTTTAATATCCATCTGGTGATTTAAAAAACTGTCTACTTTCAGCACATTCCCCGCTTTGATCTTGCCGTCCTTACGGATCCTATCTTTTAAGAGTTGCATGTATAATATCCTCCTTATCCATTTGTTTTGAATATAATATTTTAGTTTGCTTTTGTTTCTTCTGCTGTAGTTTCAGCTTCTGTTGTTTCTTCTGGGGAAGACTCCTGGTCTGCTGAAGTTTCAGTAACAGTTACTTCACGCTCAGACAGTTTTGCAGGATTTTCTGCTTCATTGTCTGCATTGGAAGCTAAAAATCTTAATACCTTATCCTGAAGGACCTGCTCATTTACAGTATCTTCTCCATAAAGGCTTACCAGTGTATCTTTGCTGGTTCCATTTGCCTGTGCAAATGCTTCTTTATCTTCATCTGTCAGGTTATCAAGACCTTCTTTTGCTGCAATGTCTTTTACAACGATCTCTTTCTTAGCTGCTTCTTTTACAGAAGAGTAGATGTATTCCTTAAATCCGGCTTCATCCATACCATTGGCCTGAGCCATCTGGGAAAGAGTCATTCCGTACATCTTAGCCTGGTTGGTATACTGCTTTAACATCTGATTGTAACGCACAGATAAACCGTTTCTGGAGAACTTGAAATCGGAGTTATCGATAATGTCCTGAAGAACATCCTGCTCCATTTCCTGCTCTGCTGTCTTCTGCTTCTGGGCTAACAGGTCAGCACGGATGCCTTCCTTATACTCATCTACAGTCTGGTAATCAGAAGTTCTCTGTACAAATGCATCATCTAATACTGCATCCTGCTTTTCTTTTACAGCATTTACAGTTACTTCAAATACAACTGCCTGTCCTGCTAAAGACTCTTCTCTGTAATTTTCCGGGAAAGTTAAATCCAAGGTCTTTGTCTCACCCTTCTTTGCTCCGACCAGACCGTCTTCAAAACCGTCGATCATAGATCCTGAACCAAGAGTCAGATCCTGTCCTTCTGCGGTACCGCCGTCAAAAGCTTCTCCGTCTTTTGTTCCCTTGTAGTCGATGTTGACGATATCGCCGTCCTGCGCAGCTCTGTCCACTTCTACTTCATTTGGATTTTGCTTCAGATTGGTCTGGATCTTCTGGTCTACTTCATCATCTGTTACTTCCGGAGCTGCTACATTGATCTTTACTCCTCTGTACTCAGAAACAGTTGCAGAACCAAGGTTTACATTTGTGGTGTCTGTGCTGCCTGCGCATCCGGTCATCAGAACAGCTGCAGTCAGACCGCATAAACATAATAATTTCAGTTTTCTCATT
>ENA-OQIG01000042-OQIG01000042.1-human-gut-metagenome-genome-assembly--contig:-NODE-42-length-70388-cov-15.464397_pt1 | contig 70388 bp, 85 predicted proteins | sample MGYA00242576_ERZ504741 | MGnify/ENA primary metagenome ERZ504741 (study PRJEB26092, sample SAMD00036436) | human gut metagenome | host: Homo sapiens | study: EMG produced TPA metagenomics assembly of... | reverse complement strand
AATCAAAACTACTTTTCTTGGCAATTCTATTTTCATTGAAACTCTTCCCCTTTATTCTTATGGTCTACCCTGTCTTTCCATTTCTATCTCATTTAAAATTTCAAGTTCACGTTTTTGGCAACTAAGTATTATAACCTGTTCTTGACTGTTCGCTCAACCATTTTAGCGTATATTTTAATCTTTTTTCGTCATTAACATCCAAACGCATCATCCAGGATCACCGGAACTTCCTCGCCATACAGAATCTCAAGAGCTGCCATTCGAAGCGCAAAATAAACCTGCTCCACGGTTCCCCTGCTGACTCGTTCTGCCGGGATCCGCCGCCCTTCTGATAAAAGGATCAGTTTCAGAGAATCCTCAATCAGAAGCCTTGTATACTTTCCATCTGTCACTTTCGCAAGGATTTTTGATGCTTTTTCATTCAGTACTGTACCGAAATCTTTTGACATGGATGCCGCTGCCTTCTCCATTGTCTCGGATGCAATCTCCAGTGCCCGTGCCGTCTTTTTCAGCCTCTGCTCCTCTTCTCCGGAAAAATCCAGCTCCTCCAACTGTTCTTTTACATTATTTAAACTGATGTGCTTTTCCTTCTGTTCCTCCCCGATGCGCTGCAGCGTCCAGTGCAGCTTCTGCTTTTTCTCCCTGTAACCGGATTCCATCGTTTCTCGTTCTTTGATCCGGACACTTTTTTGTGTCTGCGCGTCTTTCATTCCCCAAATAAGAAACAAAATACTTACCATGACTGGAATCAATGTATATACACTGTGCAGAAGCATGCCAACTGCCAACAGACATATGGCTGCGATTATCTGCCAGCTGATTTTTTTCTTCTCCTCTTCTGTCACATGCTCAGGTTCTCTTAAATCTGCAAGCTGCCGCTTCTTTTCCTGCATCTCTGACTCCAAACGCATCTTTTCCTGCTGAATATACTGATATTTTCGTTGAAGTGCCTGCCGTTTCTCTGCTTTTTCCGATTCCAGCTGCTTCCATTTCCGGGTGATTTCCTTTTTGCGCTGCTTTAAGCGCTCCTCTGCCCCTGCCAGATCTACTCCGCTGTTTCCTGTTTCGTAATAATTTGCTGCATAATTCTGAAGCTCTGCCGCCAGACTTTGCCCGGGTCTTGCTCCAAGCTGTCCAATCGCTGCCGTATTTTCAAACTGTTCCGCTGTCAATCCATTTAACAGCATATCCAGATCACCATGCTCCACAGAAAGTTCCTCACCGTCGTCCTCGCAGATCAGCACTGCGCCTTTTGTGTACCGGTCAAAACGCCGTTTCAGACAAAAGGTCTTCTCACCACAGGAAAACCGCATCGCTCCGGCGTATTCATTCGGATTCTCCCACGGTTCAAACCGGCTGAACGCATCGTTGTGCGCCGCTTTTCCCCGTCCTCTTTCCATCCCGAAGAGCATCGCTTTTAAAAATCCGTAAATCGTGGACTTTCCGAATTCATTTTCTCCATAGAACACCTGAATCCCGTCCCGAAACACAAATCTCTGATTTGAAAATTTTCCAAAGTTTTTGATCTCAATCTCTTTTATCTTCATGCCTTCTCCTACTGCCGGTTTGCCATCAATGCCTGAATTCCTTCACAAAGCGCCTCATACTCTACGCTTCCTGTCTCACATCCCCCAAACGCTTCAATGTATTTTCCGATCAGATTCTCCTGATTTGCCTTCCACAGTTCTTCAAAATCATAATCCGGAATCGTCTCATCCACAATTTCCAGAATATTCCCATATCTATCCTTGGAACCCGTATCAAATTCAATATCCGGATCCCTCTTTCCCGTCAGAATGAATTTGTAGAGATTCTCTCTTCCATGCTCCTGAATCTGTCCCCGGATCAGTTCCCGCACTTCTGCATTTCCCATCCGGCTCTCTGTCTCGAGCACCAAATGCAGATATTCCCGTTTTGCCAGTGGTACAAATTCAAATCTAGTGCCTCTTTCTGAAATCTCTCCCCTGATAAATCCATGCTTTCCTGTATCATTCTTATCGGTCGGTTCCAATGCACCCGCATATGCTGCAAGTCCCGGGATCACCTGCTGCGGCTTGTGGATATGCCCCATGGCAATATAGTCGAATCCGCTTTTTTCCAACAGACTTTTCTGTATCGGAAGATGTTTTTCATCTCCGCCGTGAACCAGAAGAATCTCATACTTTGCGTCTCCTTCCGCACGGATCCCTCCATCAAAAGGTGTCAGTATCTCCCGTGACTCATAGCTGAATCCCGTCACTGCCACATCAAGATCCTCAAAGATCACACACTCCGGCTCTTTGTCAAACAGCGGATATACATTGCTGCTCCACTGAAAGCTCCGGTAGTAAGAATCCTGCTTTAAAAAATCATGGTTCCCGGCAATCAGAACAACCTTTGTCCGGGAAAGTCGGGAAAAATAATAATCCACTTCTTTTAATTCTTTCTTCAGCGGCTGTCTGTGGAACAGATCCCCCGCAATGAGAAGCAGATCCGTCTGTTCTCGCTCACAGATATCGATCACTTCCGCAAAGGTATCCCACAATTCCTGCGGCCGCACCTTTGAATAAGCGTCTCCCGCATCCGGAGACGCACCCAGATGAACATCCGCAATGTGAATCCATTTTACCATGGTATCTCCCTCCTGTCTCTTTTATCAGCAAAGAGGGTGCTCAAAAGCACACTGCCTTTGGCCACCCTCTTTCAATTCTCTTATAGACTTCTCCCTGGAAATCTTATAAATCACAGTTATTTACAGTTCTCGGGAACGGAATCACGTCACGGATATTGGACATACCTGTCAGATACATCACACATCTTTCAAATCCAAGACCAAATCCTGCATGTCTCGTAGAACCATATTTTCTCAGATCCAGATAGAACTTGTAATCCTCCTCGTTCAGATCCATCTCTGCCATTCTTGTGCGAAGTTTTTCGAAGTCGTCCTCTCTCTGGCTTCCTCCGATGATCTCTCCGATTCCCGGTACCAGACAGTCTACTGCTGCCACTGTCTTGCCGTCATCATTCTGTTTCATATAGAATGCTTTGATCTCCTTCGGATAGTCTGTCACGAATACCGGACGTTTGTAGATCTCTTCTGTGAGATAACGCTCATGCTCTGTCTGCAGATCTGTCCCCCAGGAAACTTTATATTCAAACTTGTCGTTGTTCTTCATCAGAATATCAACCGCTTCTGTGTAAGTCACTCTTGCAAAGTCTGAATTTACCACATTGTTCAAACGGTCAAGCAGTCCCTTGTCCACAAATGAGTTGAAGAAGTTCATCTCTTCCGGAGCATTCTCCAGAACATAGGAGATTACATATTTTAACATGGACTCTGCCAAATCCATATTGTCTTCCAGATCTGCAAATGCAATCTCAGGCTCGATCATCCAGAACTCTGCCGCATGTCTTGTCGTGTTGGAGTTCTCGGCACGGAATGTCGGTCCAAATGTATAAATGCTCCTGAATGCCTGTGCAAATGTCTCTCCGTTGAGCTGTCCGCTCACTGTCAGATTCGTCTCTTTTCCAAAGAAATCTTTGCTGTAATCAATGCTTCCGTCTGCACTCTTTGGTACATCTTTCAGATCCAGTGTCGTCACCTGGAACATCTCACCTGCACCTTCACAGTCACTTCCTGTGATCAGTGGTGTGTGTACATACACAAATCCTCTCTCCTGGAAGAACTGGTGGATCGCATATGCGATCATGGAACGTACTCGAAATACGGCCTGGAATGTGTTCGTTCTCGGACGTAAATGAGAGATCGTTCTCAAATATTCAAAGCTGTGGCGCTTCTTCTGCAGCGGATAGTCCGGTGCGGACGCTCCCTCTACTGTCACTTCGTCTGCCTGAATCTCAAACGGCTGTTTTGCCTGTGGTGTCGCTACCAGTGTACCGGTCACAATGATCGCTGCTCCGACATTCTGTCTGGAGATCTCATCAAAATTCTCCATTTTGTCATGATATACCACCTGCAGAGGCTCAAAATAAGAACCGTCATTTACCACGATAAATCCAAATGTCTTGGAATCGCGAATACTGCGGATCCATCCCCCTACAGTTACTTTTTTATCCAGATACTGTTCTCTATTTTTAAATAATTCCCGAACTGTCACTAATTCCATACCGCTCACTCCTTCTTTTCAAATCTGTCTCTGCCGCAAAACGGACATTCAATAAAGGCTATTATATCATATATCCTATGCTTTTGTCCACCGGTGTATCGTGTCCGTTCCCGGACTGCACAATTCCAGAACCGTATGATCTTCACTTAATGTATACTCATATTCCAGACTGCCGCCCTCCATGACCAGATTCAGTTTCAAAATACCTTCTGCATCTTTGACAACGCCAAATGTTCCCTTTGTTTTTCCTGAGGATCCTTTGATCACAACAGTTCCGTCTTTTTTGAATGTGTATTCATTCTCATTGTCATCTTTCCAGGTTCCCAGAAGCCCGGATGCCTGTGCATCTGATATATCAATACGCTTGATGTCCGACTGAAACAATTCCATATCCTTGCCTCCGTCCAGTGACTTGAGCTTCAGACCATACCCTGTCGTATCATCCTCAATCGCATACAGCTGTTCTTTCTCTTCCCCGTCCATCTTGATCCCCATTGTAATATTGTCATCTTCGTCAAATCCACACTCAAACGTAAGTGCTTTTCCGTCCAGTGTCCCGGTTCCATCCTCCTTCAGATCATAAACCGATTCTGTTCCGACCACATCCCACTTCTTTGCCAGAACCTTTGTCACTGCCTCACTCGGCAGAATATAGCCGTCACCAAGCTTTTCTTTCAGTTCATCAGATGCCTGATTCACTTCTTCTGTTTTTGATGCTGCCGGCTTCTCCTCTTGTTTGCTGCCCTGACATCCGGTCATCGTGATCGCTGCTGTCAGGATCAGCACTGCTGCTAATTTTTTCATATGATTCCTCTCCTGTTGATTGTTCGTTTCTCATACGCATAAGGATACCATAATCGGAGAGTTTTTTCCATTTTGTTTCAAAAACTCTGCTAAAAAAGATAAGATTTAAACTTGAAAGAGACATAGAAAGAAACAGAAGCACAAAATGACTTTTCTCATCTCATGCTTCCGCCTTCTATTACTCTATATTCTTACTCCTGATCCTGACCTTGCCCAACAGCAACAGTTGGATTATGCAGCAATTTATGCTCCTTGCCTTTTAAAATTCCATTATATACCGTTGCCACGATCGGATTCTCATTGGACAGCTTGATCTGTGCCATGCTGTCGATCTTGTAAATGCCTTCCAGACGGGCTTTCTTCGTCCTCGGTCCAATCGGAACCGGCTGTCCGCCCCCTGCAATGCATCCTCTCTTGCATGCCATCACTTCTACAAAGTCATAATGCACTTCTCCGTCTTTCATCCGATCCAGCAGTTCTTTGGCGCAATGCAGTCCATTTACGACTGCAATTTTTACTTCTCGCCCGTTCAGATCTACCGATGCCTCCTTGATTCCGTCCACACCGCGGATTCCGGTAAAACTGATTGCATCCAGCACTTCCGAACTGCTGTTGTTTTTCAGCCGGCGCAGAACAGCTTCTGTCACGCCACCGGTCACACCAAAGATTGCTCCGGCACCGGATGAAAGTCCAAACGGCATATCCAGCGCTTCCGGTTCAATCCGGGAAAGATCAATACCAGCTTCCTGAATCATCCGTGTTACTTCTGTTGTTGTAAGTACATAATCTACATCCTGCTTTCCTTCGGTAAAATGCTCCGGACGTTTGATCTCTGCTTTCTTTGCAGTACACGGCATGATCGAAATCACAACTGTTTTGCGGTTCTTCGTTCCTTCCTGCGCTGCCTTTTTCTCTTCTGTTCTGGCTTCTTCTTTCAGAAGCGCCCCAAACATCGCCTGCGGGGAACGGCAGGTGGAGAGATTCTTGCGAAACTGAGGATAACGGTTCTCACAGAATTTTACCCATGCCGGACAGCAGGAAGTAAACAGCGGAAGATTCTCCCCGGATTCCAGACGCTCTACCAGTTCTTTTGACTCTTCCATCACGGTAAGATCTGCTCCAAAATTGGTATCATAGATTTCGTCAAATCCAATCATTCTCAGAGCTGCCACCAACCGCCCCAGCGTATTCTCACCTTTCGGAATTCCAAATTTGTCACCAATTGCCACGCGGACTGCGGGCGCAATCTGTGCGATCACACGGGTATCTTTATCTGCCAGGGCTGTCCAGACAGGAGCAATATCCTGCTTAATACTGATAGCTCCGGTCGGACATACGACCCGGCACTGTCCGCATCCCACACAGTCTGTCTGAGACATCGCCCGGTCAAATGCCGGCATTACCTGCATCTTGGAACCACGGAAGGCAAAATCAAGAATCCCCAGTCCCTGGATCTCCTCACAGGTTCTTACACAATCTCCACACAGAATGCATTTGTTGGGATCTCTCACAATACATTCTGAAGACTCATCCAACGGCAGAATTGGTTTGTGATTCTCAAATCTCACCTCGTCAATCCCCAGCTGGCGGGACAGTTTCTGCAACGTACAGACTCCGTTCTCGGTACAGGTCGTACAGTCTCTGCAGTGAGAAGAAAGCAGCAATTCGAGGATCATCTTTCTGTGATGCTGCAGCCGTGGTGTATGCGTATAGATCACCATTCCGTCTCTTGGTACTTCGGAGCAGGATGCAAAAATCTTCCCCCTGTCGTCTTCCACCACGCACATACGACAGCGCCGTATGTTGACAGTTCCGAGTGATAGCAGAACGTAGAAAGATCAATTCCTGATTTTCGGATTACAGAAAGGACATTTTTCTCTATCTGTAAATGCTACCCGTCTGTTATTAATTGTCATATATCCCATATCTTCTGCCTCCTACTCTTCTATATGAATGGCACCGAACGCACAGGAACTCTCACACGCTCCGCACTTGATGCACTTGTCATTGTCAATTACAAACGGTTCTTTGATTCTTCCGCTGATCGCTCCCACCGGACAGTTTCTTGCGCACTTGGAACATCCCTTGCAGCGCTCCGGACTGATAATGTATCTTCTAAGTGCTGTACAAGTATGAGAAACGCACTTCTTATCCACCACATGCTCCACATACTCATCCCGGAACAATTTCAATGTACTCACAACAGGCAGAGCCGCACTCTTCCCGAGACCGCAAAGAGCTGTCTCTGTAATCATATTTGCCAGTTCCTCCAGAAGATCCAGATCTTCCAGTTTTCCGTTGCCTGCCACGATCCGCTCCAGAATCTCCAGCATCCGCTTGGTACCTTCCCTGCACGGCACACATTTTCCACAGCTCTCATTCTGCGTAAAATTCATAAAGAACCGGGCAACCTCCACCATACAAGTGTGGTCATCCATGACAACCAGACCGCCGGAACCGATCATTGCTCCCATCTTCTTAAGAGAATCAAAATCCAGATTGACATCCAGATGCCTTGTAACCAGACATCCGCCGGACGGTCCGCCGATCTGTACTGCCTTAAATTTACCGTCCTCTTTGATTCCGCCGCCGATATCGTAAATCACCTCTCTTAAGGAAGTCCCCATCGGCACCTCGATCAGACCGGTATGCTTCACACTTCCGGTCAGCGCAAATGCCTTTGTACCCGGACTGTTCTCAGGTCCAATACTCTTAAACCATCCGGCTCCCTCATTGATGATCATCGGGACATTGGCAAATGTCTCTACATTATTAAGCACCGTAGGTTTCGCAAACAATCCCTTCTCTACAGTACGAGGAGGTTTCACACGCGGCATTCCTCTGCTGCCTTCAATGGACGCTGTCAATGCACTTCCCTCGCCGCAGACAAATGCTCCCGCCCCGCGATTGATATGGAGATGGAATGAAAAATCTGTACCCAGAATGAGATCACCTAAAAGTCCGCACTCTTCTGCCTGGCTGATCGCCAGCTTCAACCGACTGATCGCCAGCGGATACTCTGCCCGCACATAAATATAGCCATCTCTTGCACCTACCGCATAAGCCCCGATCATCATACCCTCGATCATCTTGTGCGGATCGCCTTCCATAATACTGCGGTCCATAAAAGCTCCCGGATCCCCCTCGTCTCCGTTACAGACAATGTAACGCACCTTCTCCGGCTGGCGTGCTACCTGTGACCACTTATATCCGGTCGGGAATCCGCCGCTCCCCGGCCTCGTAAGTTGGATTCCGAAATCTCCTCGATCACCTGTGCAGGAGTCATCTCAAAAAGCACCTTCTCCAGGGCACGGTATCCGCCTGCAGCTATGTATTCCTGAATATGCTCCGAATCGATATGTCCGCAGTTTTTGAGAACATTTCTTGTCTGCTTTTTATAAAACGGGATCTCTTCCTGTTTCTTATATTCAATTCCATCCTGTTTAAATAAGAGATGCCGAATCACATCTCCCCGTTCAATTGTCCGGTGAAAAATCTCTTCACAATCACTCAACTGGACTTTGGTATACAAAATCCCCATCGGTTCAATCCGCATCAGCGGTCCCATTTCACAAAACCCATGACATCCGCTCTTTTTCACTTCCACAGGTCCCGTCTTTTGTTCTGCCTCTGTGTGAGCGATCTCCGGTCCAAAGAACACATCCACATCCGGATTCTCTGCGGTGAGCTCACACATTTTCTCATAAATCTCCCCGGAACCACCTGCCAGACAGCCGGTTCCCGCACAGATTAAAATCCGGCATCGGCTTTTTTCAATCTTTTCTGAAGTTTCTTTTCGGACCTGCTGCAGAATCTCTCTGTTTTCAATTCTCTTCATATGCCTTACGCTCCTCTCAACTCGTGAATCAGTTCCGCTGCCGCATCCGGCGTCATCTTCGGATAAACCGTATCATTCACCGTCAAAACAGGCGCAAGTCCACAGGCTCCTAAGCAGGAAACCGTCTCAACAGTAAACAGCATATCATCTGTTGTATTCTTCTCTCCGGAAATCCCCAGCTCACTGTAGAGCCTTTCCAGAATCGGAATTGATTTTCTCACATGACATGCTGTACCATTACAGACCTTAATGACATATTTTCCTTTTGGTTCAAATGAGAAATTCTCATAAAATGTTGCCACACTGTACGCTTTGGCCTCACTGATGCCGATTTTTTCCGCAACATAGCTTAAAAGCTCTGGCGGCAGGTAGCGATATTCGCTCTGGATATCCTGAATGATCGGAATCAGAGATTCCTGATAAGCTCCATGTGATGCAACGATCTCATCTGCTTTGTCATAGTAGCTTTGATCTAACATATAACCCTCCTTTTGATACATTTTTGTATATTTTATTACATTTTCAGTGTCTCTTGCGTAATATTATATGTTAGAATATACAATCATTCAATATTTTTTATCCAGTTTTCTATGAATATTTTGTAAATCATTACTGTTCACAATAACTGTGAACCTTCTCCAAACTCAGGATTTTAAAAAAGAACAAAAGCAGAAGAACAGCTTTGCATTTCACAGCCAAGTCTGAGCCACGCGATCGCACAGCTGGAAAAAGAGCTGGGGATCCCGCTGTTTGAAAAAAACGGAAGAAATACAACCCTGACACGATTCGGAGAAGAATTTCTCTCCTGTGCGGAACACACGCTGTCTACTCTGGATGAAGGAATCACAACACTCCACAGAAATGCACGGGGCGAAGGTCTGATCCGCATCGGGATGCTCAGGCCTCTTGGAATCGAATACATTCCCCGTCTGGCTGCCGGTTTCCTGAAAGCGAACCCGGGACAGGACATCCAGTTTACTTTTCATACAGGTGTCACGCAATATCTTCTGGATGGTCTGGCTGCACGAAAATATGATCTTGTATTCTGCTCTCAGCCATCTGAAGAACACAAATTTACAGCGGTTCCGATACAGAAGCAGAATCTGATCCTGATCACACCGCAGTCTCATCCACTGTCTGCTAAGGACAGCGTGGATCTTGTTGAGACCATTCCTTATCCGCAGATCTTCTTTGAAAAGAGCGCCGGTATCCGAAATGTCATTGACCAGATGTTTGCCAGGACAGGCGCCTCTCCTAAAATAGCCTATGAGACCGAAGAAGATCAGGTCATTGCAGGTCTGGTCGCACAGGGATTCGGTATCGCTGTTGTACCTTATATGGATATTTTACAGAAACTGAACGTCAACATTCTTCAGATCCGCTCTCCAAATTATGAGCGGGCATTCTTTATGGTGCATAATGACTGCGTATTTATACCGCCTGTAGTACAGAAATTCCGTCAGTTTGTGTTGGATGACGGGATGATGCTGACAGAGGAACCTGCCTGATTATACAAAAACATGATCTGCTCTCAGACAATCCTCTATCTGAAAACAGATCATGTTTACGTTCTATTATAAATAAAATACTTCAATTACATCCGGGAATGTTTGTTCCGAATACTCTCTATATGAGATTTTTTTATTTTACAACTACCTTCCTGAAGTTTTTCTTACCTTTTTTCAGAACGATACCCTCTCCTGACAGTGCATCTTTTGTAAATACCGCATGAATGTCTGCAACTTTCTCTCCGTCTGCTGCAACTCCACCCTGCTGTACTGCACGTCTCGCCTCAGATTTAGATGGAACCAGACCACTCTTTAAGAGCAGTGTCAGAATATCAATCTCATTTCCTTCAAAATCTTCTTCTGTCAGCTCTGCTGTCGGCATCTGTGCTGCATTTCCCTGGCTGAACAATGCTCTTGCACTCTCCTGTGCCTTATTTGCTTCCTCTTCTCCATGTACCAGCTTTGTCAGTTCAAATGCAAGGATTTCTTTGGCGGTGTTAAGCTGTGCACCTTCCCATGAATCCATCTTGTCAATCTCTTCCAACGGAAGGAATGTCAGCATACGGATACATTTCAGAACATCTGCATCTGCCACATTTCTCCAGTACTGATAGAAGTCAAACGGAGAAGTCTTGTTTGGATCAAGCCATACCGCACCGGACTGTGTTTTTCCCATTTTCTTTCCTTCAGAGTTCAGAAGCAATGTGATCGTCATCGCACTTGCATCCTCTCCCAGTTTCCGACGGATCAGTTCTGTTCCTGCCAGCATGTTGCTCCACTGGTCATCCCCGCCAAACTGCAGGTTACATCCGTATTTCTGGTACAGTGCATAGAAATCGTACGCCTGCATGATCATGTAGTTAAATTCCAGGAAACTTAATCCTTTCTCCATTCTCTGCTTGTAACACTCTGCTGTCAGCATACGGTTTACACTGAAATGTGCACCCACTTCACGAAGCAATTCTACATAATTCAGATCCAGCAGCCAGTCTGCATTGTTTACCATCAGGGCTTTTCCTTCAGAGAAATCAATAAATTTACTCATCTGTTCTTTAAAACAGTCACAGTTGTGCTGAATCTGCTCCGGTGTCATCATAGAACGCATATCCGTTCTTCCGGAAGGATCTCCGATGTATCCTGTACCGCCTCCGATCAGCGCGATCGGTCTATTTCCTGCCATCTGCAGACGTTTCATCAGACAAAGCGCCATAAAGTGTCCTACATGAAGACTATCTGCTGTTGGATCAAATCCAATATAAAATGTTGCCTTTCCTTCATTTACCAGTTTGGAGATTCTCTCCTCGTCTGTCACCTGCGCGATCAGACCTCTTGCTTTCAATTCGTCATAAATCTGCATCTTTTGCATCCTCACTTTCCTAAAATATAAAAAGAGCCTTCATCCGAAAGGACGAGGGCTCATAAGCTCGTGGTACCACCTTTTTTCACAGACGACTCGCGCCATCTGCCTCTGTGAGTCAATCTCGCACCTTTTCGATACTCAATCACTCAGTGCAGTAACGTGCACCAATCCGTCACAGCCTACTTTCCTGTAAGAGTTCGGTGTGAAGCTCTGAGATGTATTCATACAAGATGTCTTCCTGCGCCTCTCATCAGCCGGCTGCTTTCTGTCTTCGTCCATTCCTGTACTACTTGTTCTCTTCTTTGCCTGTTTCATATACTTTATCGGACAGAGTCCGCCCGCCGCAGGCATGCATTACGGGATGCCCACACGGGTATACTATCGAAATCTTATCCCATTCCCCCTTGTTTGTCAAGGCTGATTTGAGATTTTCTAAAGTTCCTGCAGCACCTGCACTGCTTTACGGATGTTCTCTGCCGAAGTCTGCCAGATCTCAAATTCACTGAATCCCGGAATCCCCATCGGTACACCTTCTCTCCGAAACTCCATCCGGCTGTCAATCACGACTTTTCCGGACATATGGTATGCCTTCGCATTTGTGTAAGGAGCCAGTTTTGCGATACTCTCCGGATTGATACCTGCCCCCGCCAGAATCTCGATCCTGCCTGCACTTTTCTTCACCAGATCCTTGATCAGATCACGTCCCTCCCAGGCAGAGCTTTTCTGTCCGCTTGTAAGGATCGTATCAATCCCCAGTGAAATACACTGCTCCATTGCCTCATAAGGATCCCGGCAAACATCAAAGGCACGGTGCAGCGTAATTCCCATGTCCCCCGCTTCTTCCACAAGAGCCTTCATCTGCTCCATATTCAACGTTCCGTCCGGATTCAAAATTCCAATCACAATGCCGTCCGCCCCCAGTTTACGGAACATTCTGACTTCATCCAGAATCATACGAAACTCGTAGTTATCATAACAGAAATCCCCAAATCTCGGACGAAGAAGTACACGCACATTTAAACCTGTCTGCTCCTTCACCTGACGGAATAAGGATTCTCCCGGGGAAGTCCCTCCGATCACCAGATTGGAACAGAGCTCGATTCTGTTCGCTCCGCCTTTTTTCGCTTCGATCGCGGACTGCACACTGTCCGCACATGTCTCTAAAATGTAATTCATTTTGGTCTGCCTCTCTACAATTTTTCATTTTTATTTTCACTTATTTCTCTTATCAAGAAAGGTAAGCAACGCAATATAATAACTTCGTATGCTGTCCTGTGCGCCCCCTGTCACAGGTCTTTCCTGTTTGAGAGTCTATCATACTTTCCATTTGATTTCAACAAACTTCTTATTCCCTCCACTCCACTCAAAAAGGCCGCTTACAGCGGCTCATGAGTAAAGGGATTTAAATTTTGATTTTATTTACACAATTTTTTGAACTCGTCAGCTACGAACTGAACTTTTGTTCCGATGATAACCTGTACGGATGTTTTTCCAGGACGGATTACTCCTGCAACACCTGCAGATTTGATCTTCTTCTCATCTACTTTTGTGTAATCTTTGATTTCAAGACGAAGTCTTGTGATGCAGTTGTCGATGGATGCTACGTTTTCTTTTCCGCCGACACCCTCCAGAATAATTTTAGCAACTTCTGTGAAGTTATTGTTTGCAAGTTTTACTGTTGTCTCATCTACATCATCATCCTCGCGTCCCGGAGTCTTTAAGTTGAACTTCACGATTGCGAAGCGGAACACCACGTAGAATACGATGAATGCTGCGATTCCAAGAGGAATGATCATCCATGTTTTCTGAGCAGCCGGAAGGGATGCTGAGAATAACAAGTCTGTCGCACCTGCTGAGAAGCTGAATCCTGCGCGGAATCCAACCAATGTTGTAATTGTTACGAAAATACCATACAGTAAAGCGTAGATTACATACAGAACTGGAGCAAGGAACATGAATCCGAACTCGAATGGCTCTGTAACACCACATACGAATGCTGCGATCGCTGCAGAAGCAACAAGACCGATAGCAACTTTCTTCTTAGCAGGTTTTGCTGTATGTACCATAGCAAGCGCAGCACCAGGAATACCGAACATCATACATGGGAAGAATCCTGACATGTACATACCAAGGCTCCATGTAACATCTGCTGATGTCTCGCCTGCCCAGAAGTGTGTCAGATCTCCAAGCCGATCGTATCGAACCAGAATACGTTGTTCAGTGCATGGTGCAGACCGAATGGATGAGCAGTCTGTTGAAGAATGCATAAATACCAGCTCCAACAGCATCCAGGCTTACGATTGCTTCTCCAAGTGCAACCAGTGCTCCGAAGATAACCGGCCATACAAACAGCAATACAACAGATGCAATGATAGATACAACACCTGATACGATTGCCACACAACGTTTACCGCTGAAGAATGACAGCCAGTCAGGAAGCTGTGTATTTTTAAATCTGTTGTAGCACATAGATCCAATCAGACCTGCGATGATACCAATAAATGGATTCGCGATTTTATCGAATGCTAATGTAGAAGTTTCTGACAGAGTTCTGATAACAGAAACGTTTGCTGTAGAAAGCAGGTTTGTGATCATCAGCCAGGAAGCCAGCGCAGAAAGAGCAGCTGTACCATCATTATCATCTGCCATACCAACACCAATACCGATCGCGAACAGGATTGCCATATTATCGATCAAAGCTCCCCCTGCTTTTACCAGATAAAAACCAATCTGCTGAATGATACCGTTAATTTCTCCACCCTGCATTGTAGCCGGACACATCCAGTATCCAAGTCCCATCAGGATACCACAGATAGGCAGACATGCTACCGGGAGCATTAAGGATTTACCTAATTTTTGTAAAAATTTCATTTCTTTTCCTCCTTCTCAAAATCCTTTTCCTTATTGGAATCCCTTTATTTATTTTAATCCGGCAAGTACCACCGGTTTAAAACCATATCTATAAAACTATTTTTCTTCTACGGTCAGAACATCATCTCCGGCGTTGACCTCTTTGTCTGCCTGAGCTGTCACAGCCGCATAATCTGCTGTGTTGCAGATCAGCACCGGTGTGATGATATCATATCCTGCAGCTTTCACCTTCTCAAGATCTACTGTCAAAAGCAGATCTCCCTTTTTCACGGTATCTCCGGCTTTTACATGACCTTCGAATCCCTCTCCTTTTAACTGTACCGTATCCAGTCCCACATGAATCAGAACCTCTGCCCCAAAATCTGTGGTCAGACTGATCGCATGAAGGTATCAAATACCATTCCGATCGTACCGTCTGCCGGCGCATAAATTTTGCCTTCTGATGGAATCACCGCAACTCCGTCTCCCAGAATCCCCTCACTGAATGTCGGATCGCTGACTTCTTTGAGAGAAACTGCCTTCCCTTTTGCCGGTGCTCCTAATACATGTGCTTTATCTTTTTTCTTCTTAAAAAGTCCAAACATCTTTCTTCCTCCTTTTATTCTTCCGCAGTCGTCACTCTCCGGATGTGGATCGCCAGATACATGATCTCCTCTCCTGACAGGCTGCATTTTGTCTCTTCTTCAATATATGCAGCAACCATCTTGCTGCAGTCATATTCTTTCTGATATTTTTTCTGCATCAGCTCCGCCAGTTCAGACTCCTCATCCGGAAGAAGCTCTTTTCGGTAGACCCGCTGAAGCAAAAACTTGATATGTGTTACAAATCTCTCATAATGGAGAGATGTTTCATCCAATTCAATCTGAAGCTTCTCTTCTACAATTTCCAGTATCTTTTTTACCAGATTCGGAAACTTCACTGCATCCCGAATATCTGTTCCATATTCTGCGTTCAGGAAATGAAGTGCGATAAATCCCGCCTCATCCTCCGGAAGCCGGATCCTCAGCTTTTCTTCAATCGTCTTGACCGCATACATTCCCAATTCATATTCCCTCGAGTAAAACCTCTTAATCTCCCATAACAATGCATTTTGCGGCTTAATCCCCTGCTGATATCTTGTGATCGCGAAATTAATATGATCTGTCAGTGTCACATATATACTCTGATTGAGCTTTAACTTCAGATTTTCTTTCGCATAGGTGATGATATCACTGGATACCTTTACATGCTCAAGCGGCATGTCTGCAAGAAGATCTTTAAACTGTTCTGCAAGTGTCTGACTTTTGATCCGGAACACTTTCTCAATCTTGTTCTCCTGAATCTGCCTGCCGGGCTTCATACCAAACCCAAGCCCGCGTCCCATGACAACAACTTCTCTTCCTTTGCTGTCTACAGCCGACACGATATTATTATTTATAATTTTTTCAATTAACATTCTATACCGAATCCTCTTTTATACGAATCTTTTTCCTGTTCTGTCAGTTGTGTCTGGAGTTCCCCGTAAAATAATAAAAACCAGCCTTTACAAGAGAATAAACCTATGGTATTACTCTCTCGTAAAACTGGTTTTGCCTGCCTGACAGTAACAATCCAATTTGATTCAATTCGTTATATAAACTATACCAGAGGTGACACCTCAAGTCAACCTTCCGGCAGCCCCGAATTTAGATTTTGGTAATATTGTTTATATTTTTTTTATATTTTCGTATAAATGTACCAACGCTTTTTTATCTTGGGATTTTAGACAGCGCTGCCTCATCTGCACCAGTGTCACATCGCTGTGCATCTGCAGGATTGAAGCCGGAACCCGTGGTGTAACCGGTCCAAAAAATGCATCTCTTACAATATCTGCCTTATCTTCTCCGCTGACAATGATCAGAATCTTCTTTGCCTGCATGATCGTTCCGATTCCCATCGTATATGCCTGTCTCGGAACCTCATCTGCGGATGCGAAGAAACGCTTGTTTGCTTCGATCGTGCTCTCTGTCAGATCTACACAGTGTGTCGTCTTATCAAATGCATCTGCAGGTTCATTAAATCCGATATGACCATTGTGTCCCAGTCCGAGAAGCTGAAGATCCACACCGCCAAGAGAACGGATCAGTTCTTCATAGCGCACACACTCCTTTTCTCCATCCGGCTGTGTACCATCCGGCACATTTGTATTCTCTTCCTTGATGTTTACATGATTAAACAGATGCTCATGCATGAAGTAGTAATAGCTCTGGTCATTTTTACGGTCCAGTCCTTTGTATTCATCCAGATTGACAGAAGTCACCTGAGAAAAGTCCAGATCCCCTTTTTCATACCATTCTACCAGCTTCTCATATGTACCGATCGGTGTGGAACCTGTTGCCAGTCCCAGTACACAATCCGGTTTCATGATCACCTGTGCAGACAAAATATTCGCTGCTTTTTTGCTCATATCATTGTAGTCTTTTGTTTCAATAATCCTCATGTTCCATTTCCTCCTCTATCCATACCAGCCCGCGAACTCCAAAATGCGGCCGATCATCATTCATCCGAAACGGATAAATCATATTTATTATATACTTGTTTCCTGCTTTTGTACAATCTAAAAATTGCTTTCCTTTTTAGATATTATTCTTCATACTCGATTCCTACAAGAAACAGCCCCTGCGGCGGAGCTGTCACCCCTGCGGCTTTGCGGTTCTTCGCTTCCAGAATCTCCTGTACCTGCTCCGGGGTATAAAATCCCCGCCCCACGCGCACCAGTGTCCCCACAATGATACGCACCATATTATACAAGAATCCATTTCCCTGTATCCGGATGGTAATCTCATCTCCCACCGGCAAAATATCCAGACTGTAAATCGTACGCACGGTATCCTCCACATCCGTACGCACATTACAAAAACTCACAAAATCGTGAGTCCCTACCAGATACTGTGCAGCCTTTTTCATCTTCTCAATATCCAGATCAAATGACACAAAATACCGGGTCAGCCTTCTTGTGGGATCCGGTATTTTCGCATTCAGAATATGATATTCATACGTTTTTTTTGAATTGCAGTATCGCGGATGCCAGTCTGCTGACACTTCTTCTGATCTGATCACAACAATATCATCCGGAAGCCTCTGGTTCAGGGCATATGAAATCCGCTCCGGCGGAATGGAGGTTTCAGAATCAAACACTGCCACATTCCCAAGGGCATGTACCCCGGAATCTGTTCTGCTTGCCCCGATGACCGTAATCTCTTCCCCTGTCAGTTTTCTGAGCGCACGGTTCAGAACTTCTTCCACCGTAATTCCATTCGGCTGGATCTGCCATCCACAATAATTCGTTCCGTCATAAGCAACGGTCAGTTTCAATCTTTTCATAATTTTCTCAATTCCTTCGTCCTAGAATATCCAGATATGAAACGGCACAAATCTTCCCAGCACAATGATCACAGCCAGATACACTGCTGTCACAAGATACGCAACTCTGTCACGGCTGTGATACACGAGCGGTTTCATCTTGGTACGCCCTTCTCCGCCACGGTAACAGCGCGCCTCCATTGCCATGGCAAGATCATTGGCACGGCGAAATGCCGATACGAACAACGGAACCAGAATCGGAATCATGGCCTTTGCTCTCTGAATGATATTTCCACTCTCCAGATCTGCCCCACGTGCAATCTGTGCTTTCATGATCTTGTCTGTCTCCTCCAGAAGGATCGGAATGAAGCGCAGCGCGATCGACATCATCATTGCCACCTCATGTACCGGAACTTTCACTTTGTTCAGCGGTCGGAGCAGCTTCTCTATCCCATCTGTCAGTGCATTCGGAGTGGTTGTAAATGTCATGATCGACGATCCCGCGATCAGATAAATGAGACGGATCGCCATATATACCGAGATTTCCAGTCCATCTTCTGTAATTTGAAAAATCCAGAAATGAACCAGCACCTCTCCTCCGTTATTCAAAAACAGATTAAATGCTACTGTGATCAAGAGCAGGATCATAATCGGTTTTAAGCCCTTCATAATAAACTTCAAAGGCACTTTACTTAAATGGATCACCCCTGCCAGGAACAAGGTTGCAACCAGATAGCCGAGTACGCTTTTCTGTACAAACAACGAGATCAGAAATAACAGTGTCGCCACGATCTTCACCCTGGGATCCAGACGGTGTATTACGCTGTTTGCCGGATAGTATTGTCCAATTGTAATATCTCGAATCATAATTTTGTTTCCTCCGGATGCTTCCCTCTAAAATAGCGCATGATCTCATCTGCCGCCTCTTCTACTGTCGTCACATCATTGCCGACCTGCAGTCCATTCTGCCGCAGATCGTGCATAATGTAAGTTACCTGCGGCGCAGCAAGGCCAACCTCTTCCAGTTCCTGATAATGTGCAAACACTTCCCGGGGCGTTCCATCTAAAAACTTTTCCCCGCGGTTCATCACAATAATTCGATCCACATATTTCGCGATATCTTCCATACTGTGAGATACCAAAATAACAGTGATTCCCGTTTTCTTGTGAAGCTCTGCAATCTGATCCAGAATCTCATCCCGTCCTCTCGGATCCAGTCCGGCAGTCGGTTCATCCAGTACCAGTACTTTCGGGCGCATGGCAAGACTCCCGCGATCGCCGCCTTCTCTTCTGTCCTCCGGAAAGCTCAAACGGAGACTGTAAATATAATTCTTCCGGAAAACCAACCAGTTCCAGAGCTTCTTTCGCCCGTTTCTCGCACTCTTCTTTTGAAAGCCCCTGATTTTTCGGACCAAAGCATACATCTGTCAGAACATCCACTTCAAACAGCTGATGCTCCGGATACTGAAACACAAGTCCTACCTGGCTTCTTAAATACTTCATATCGTATCCGTCTTCATAGATGTTCTTTCCTTCATAATACAACTCTCCGGATGCAGCTTTGATCAGACCATTAAAATGCTGGATCAGTGTTGATTTTCCGGAACCTGTATGACCGATGATCCCGAGAAACTGTCCCTGCGGAATCTCGAGGCTGACATCTTTTAACGCCTGTTTTTCATATGCAGTTCCCTGACCGTAAACATACTGAATGTGTTTTAATTTAATCGACATAATACCTCCACCAGTTCCTCTTTCTTCAGGATTCCTTTCGGGATATCCAAACCTCTTTTTCTCAGTTCATCTGCCAGCATCGTTACCTGTGGTACATCCAGACGATACTTTTTCAATTTTTCCTCCTGAGAGAATACCTCTTTTGGAGTTCCGTGCATCACAACATGACCCTTATCCATAACAAATACCTGATCGGCCTCGATCACTTCTTCCATATAGTGGGTGATCAGGATCACCGTTACTTTTTTCGTCTTCTGCAGACGGCGGACAGTTTTGATCACTTCTTTTCTTCCATTCGGATCCAGCATAGCAGTCGGCTCATCTAAAACAATACACTTTGGTTCCATAGCGATCACGCCCGCAATGGCAACTCGCTGTTTCTGTCCTCCGGAAAGCTTGTTTGGGGAAGACTTGCGATACTCCAGCATTCCGACATCTTTCAGGCTTTCTTCCACCCGCTTCCAGATCTCGTCCGCCGGCACGCCAAGATTCTCCGGTCCGAATCCGACGTCTTCTTCTACCACCGTTCCGATGATCTGATTGTCCGGATTCTGAAATACCATTCCTGCGGATTGTCTGACATCCCACAGATTCTCCGGATCTTTCGTATCTCTTCCGTTTACCCACATGGTTCCGCCGGACGGCACCAGGATCGCATTCATATGCTTTGCCAGCGTCGATTTTCCGGAACCGTTGTGTCCCAGGATTGCCACAAAAGACCCCTCCGGGATATCAATATCCACGCCGTCAATCGCACGCTTCATGCCGATGATATTTCCCTCTTCATCTCTTTTTTCATATTCATAAATCAGCTCTTTGGTCTGTATCATTTTTAGACTCCTTTTCTCTGTTTACAAAAATAATCCCTGCACTGACCAGAATCAGCGCCGCCAGATTCTGTATTTTCCAGATGTCCTCTCCAAGAAATACTGCTGAGAGTGCTACCCCGAAAACAGGATCGTAAACCCAAACACCGCTACTTTCCCAACCGGGTTATACTTCAAAAGCAACGCCCATATGCTGAATGCAGCCGTGGACAGCAGTGCCATATACAATAAAAGCAACACGGACCGCATCGTAAATCCACGCACGTGGCCGCCAAGCAAAACACCTGCCAAAATCAGCATTCCTCCACCGAATAAAAGCTGAAAAGCTGTAATCGCAGTGGGCGTTTCTTTCCCCGAGAGCAGCTTCAATGTCACAGAACTTGCTCCATATGCCATGGAACAGACCAGGATCAGCCCTTCTCCCATCCACTGAAATCCACCGGCCATTCCACCCGGTGTCAGGTTGATCACGATCACACCGGCAAACCCGATCAGGCAACCGATGCTCTTCTTCCACGTCATTTTCTCTGATTTTATCATAAAATGTGCAAATATCAACGCAAAAAATGCGTTCGAAGCATTGATCACCGAACCTTTTGCCCCGGTTGTATGTGCAAGACCGATATAAAAACAGATGTACTGTATAAATGTCTGCAACATTCCCTGTCCGAAAACCGGCAATACAGAACTTCTTCGGATCATAAGCCAGCGCTTCTCAAGAAAACTTCCGATCAGAAATGTAAAGATTCCCGCCAGGAAGAACCGGTATCCCGCAAACAGGATCTGGCTGCCCGCGCCTTCGATCGCCAGCCATTCATATCCTATCTTCACACATGGAAAGGCACTTCCCCACAATGCACAGCAAAGCAGAGCCAGAGCAAACACAACACCTGGATTTTGTAATTTCTTTTCCATATACAATGTGATATCCTTTCATTTTTACCAGTTTCTTAGTATAACACATTTTTATAGAAGAAAAAAGTAGAGTTGTCGCATTGATTTTCATCAATATGACAACTGGGGATTCAAAATTTAACTTGAACTATTTTTAGCTAATTAGAAATGTGCACAAAACCCTTGAAAACACTGGCTTTGTATTAGATTTGCTTTTCTTCTTTACAACTAATATTATACCATAAAAATAGCAAAAAGTGTAGTTATTTTTACCCGTTTTTATTGTTTTTTCTCTTTTTGTTAGACTTTCACAAATCCTAAGCTTCTTTACACGCACTCTATCTTTCTGCTTTTCAATATCCTTTCTACTTCTTCCTCATACCGTTGATCTGCTGTTTTCCATCCAATCGATTTTCGGTACATAGTATTGATCCAGTTCTCAATCCATTGAATTCTCTTTTTACTTTGTGCCTTTATTTCTGTGCCTTTCTGAATAAATCTTCGAATGATTCTATTGGTATTCTCATTTAACCCTCTTTCCCAGGAACTATATGGATGTGCATAGAATACAGAAACCCCTGCACGCTTTCCCCATCGATGCAATTTTGCAAATTCAGAACCATTGTCTGTTGTAATACTTTTAAAGATCAAGCTGAAATTGGGGACTTCTCTTTTTAGCTGATTCAGCACTTTATGTACACTGTTTACATTTTTCTTTGGCATTTTACGAATGATTTCTTTCCGAGTCATCCGTTCTGTCAGGGTAAGAAGCACTTTATCGTTTGTCTTTTTTCCAATGACACAATCAATTTCCCAATGTCCAAACTCCGTTTTTTCATTGATGATCTCTGGACGCTTCTCTATGCTTTTCCCTGTTAAACGTTTATGTTTTCTACAGTAGGTTTTTCTCTTTTGTTTACGTTTCACCTTTTCTGGTAGGTCGATATTTTTTACTTCGATTTCTCCATTCTCTGCATAACTGTATAAAGTATCTACACTTACCACTTCTTCCTGTTTAAATGCACCTGTTTCCAATGCCTCTGCTCTAGCTGCAGCAAAAGAGCGTTTCCCTTTTTTCACTTTTTCTTCTACATAGTGTAAGAATGCTGCGCAAGAATTGAGTTTTTTCTTGCGTCCACATCCCTTCCTGTGTTTTTTATATACGATATCCCCGGTATCCGGGAAATAGATTTCCAATTCTTGATATCCTACAACCTGTTTTACCGTTCCTCTTTTCAACTCGTTTCTGATTGTATTACTTGCCCTCTTTAATTTCTTTGCAATTTTATAAGGAGACCAACCTTCCTTATCCAGAATTGCTATTTGTCTTCTTTCCTCTATATTTAAGTGTGATCCTTTTTTTCTCGTTTCCATTTTTTCCTCTTTACTATACAGCTTGATCAGAAAAACCTTGACTTTTTTCACCATATCTGCCATAGTAAAGATGTTTCCGACATCTTTATTTATTATATGATGAATAAAGAAGATTAAAAGAGTCAGTTTCCGCTGACTCTTTTATTTTATCCGCTTATACTGTTTAACATTCTCTATATATTTCTATTTTTTTCTACTTATTATAAGTGAAAATCCTCCTCACGTCAAATTTTTCTTGTGTTTTTCTATCTGGAGCTTTATAATGGAAACAAGCCGATTAAGGCTTTCAATCACAAAACGTAGTAAAAGATGCAGAGCAAGGCCTACCCCTTTACACTGCATCTTTTGCGTTGTTCCGAAATTCGGAACAACTCACTCTAACTATCGGCTACTATTCTGTAGCAAAAATGCTCTTTGATACTGATACATCTTTTCTGTCGGATAAAACATCAAGTGTTTCACCTGCTCTTCCGTTAGTCCTTTTTCCAGGCTCTCTATCATAATTTCTTTCTGTTCCTTGCTTAATATGGTATGATAACGTTCCATACAATCCAGAATGCTTCCTGACAGATCTCTCTCCTGTTTGTTTGAGTCCCTTTCTTCCTTTGGCGATTCCTGTCCTTCCATTTCCTGATATAGCTTCACGTCCTCTGGAAGTTCCTGCTGTTTTAACAAATCAATCCTCGCCTGACGTTCCACTTGAAATGCCTTTGTTATCTCTTCCTCTGTGGGCTTCGGATACTTTCGGAAATTCAGATAGAGAAAGGCCTCTTTTTCAATTTCTCGATAATAGATTGTATCATCCTTTTTCGCCATCTCTTTGTATGCTTCGCTTTGTTCTTTACTCAAAAATTGGATCTGCTTTTTCGTTTCAATCGTAAAATAGGTTCGTTTTTCTTCGTCAAATATCACTTTTACCGAATGATGATATCCGTCTTCCCCAGCTAATTTCTCCATTTCTTTCCATCGTGGTATCTGGAATGGAATTACCTTTTGATCAAAAACCGGATATTGTCCCTCAATGAAAAGAATACAATTCTCCCGACTCATTCTTTTGACAGCCGCCGGTGTCATCAGGCTTCTTCCCAATTTCTGATTCTGTATATTGACATTTCCATGGGCTCCATAGGTACGGCCATCATTGCGTACATCAATGGTCATTTCCCCAATCAGTTCTGAAATAAATTTATGGGTACTCTTTGCAGCTGGCCCCGACCCCATATAAATAAGCACGGCACAGTTTTCTATAAAAATTTCCCATTTATCCTGTGGAAATAATGCTTTTGCCTGTGCGATCGACTGCAGGATTGGGACAATGGACATATTTCTTCCCCGGATTGTTCCCATCAGCACTTCTGTCCTGGTTGGTTTCGGACCCGCATAGAATTCATCTGCCCACAGTCTGACATGAATCGGAAGTGCTCCTCTATACTCATGATCTGCAGCATGGATCAGTACATCAAACATGGTCGTATAAAACATCGAAATCAAAAAATTAAAAGACGGATCATTATCTGGCATGACCAAAAAGAGGGCTGTCTTTTTCCCTGGGATTCCATCCGCACCTGTTCCCAGACTCTTGATATCCATATCATCCGACTCTAGAATTCTCTTGATTGCAGGAATCTCGCAAAGGCGCAACATTGCGTTTACCATCAAAATAACGCAGCTGACGGTTTCCTGGGCTTCCATATTGCCTTTTAGTTTCCGGTAATCACGCACTGGAGGATAGTCTGCACCATAGTCTTTTGCAAGCCGATCCATCCTCTCCTTTAATCTTGTGCTGCCTTCTTCCGTTCCTCTGCATCTCTAAATTTGCCAACGCCAGAACTCTTGGTAATGTAGCTGCTTGATACTGTTCCGGATGCTCTTTTTCTCCCGTTCTTGCCGCAGCCATTCATAGGAGAAAAGAGACATCAGATACAAGCTCACTGCCTGATCCCAGAAAGGATCTCCCTTCATCGCATCCGGCGGTTTTACCGCCTCCTGCAGATTGGTGATCAATTTTACCAACCCCACTTCATCTCGGATATAAACAAAGGGATTCCATCGATCCGATTCTTCCGGATTGATCAAATTAAAAACTTTAATCGTAACCCCCTGATTCTGTAAATACTTCCCTGTTTTTCGGAGCAGCTCTCCTTTGATGTCCAAAAATACATTGGTCATCGATGCCAGCAGTGCATTTGGAATAACTAACGTCGTCGATTTATAACTTCCGGAGTTCCCGATGACTAGCATATTCATGTTTGATAACTTTCCATTATCCACTGCTACATTTTGACTGAGCAACGTATTTTTTGTTTCCTCTTTATTCATTAACGTTCTCTGGATCTGTTTGATATCCGCCCACTGCTCCGATCCATACTCCACACCGACCTGTCGGTTGCGATAATAGTCCATAAGGTATGTTACAATGCCGATCCACACAATCAGAGCGATCCCCATAAATGTAAATGTCAGATCGTTCCACCAGTTTTGAAGGGGATGGAGAATCACATACAGCAGTTTGTCCTGCCAGTTTGCCAATGTCACTCCATCTAATGTTGTCAAACCACTTAGAAAGTAAGAGATAACAAGCAATCCTACCAGAAGAGCTGCCAGCATCCCCCACGGTAATTTCCGCTTTTCTACCATACATTACATCCCCTTTCGTGGCATGGCTGGAAGTTTCTGCGGGACTTGTCCTGCCACTTTTTTGAGTGCTTCTTTCTGCACATTTTCTGTCTGCAGCAATTCTTTCTTTTTAAACATGCGATCCACTTTCTCATAGTTCGAAGCATACAGATCAGAACCCGTTGGCCGATGATCCGCAGAAACAGGTTTTCCATTGGCATCCAAAAGGATCTGTTTCTCATTTTTTGCTAAAAAGGCCAGATAGGTTTTCCCACCATCCGTTTGAAACACCTGGTCTGTTGGCAAGACCAGGGTTCTCTCCTTCTCTCCCCAGGTACCCGGAACTCGGCTGGCAAACATCCCTTTCGCTTCTACTTCCGGATTCTTTTCCCTGGCAATCCTGGATTGATCGATCAGGGTTTCTCTATTGATCGTAATTTCCACATAATCCGGATGACGATGGAGTTCCTGATACCGTTCATTACTGATGGATTTGATGGAATTTTCTGTTTCCAATACTTTTTCTTCCAGCTCTCCCCGTTCCTGCCCTTCGTATTTTTCCAGCTTTTCTTTCATTTCCCCGGATGCAGTATCCACATAAGCCTCTTCATTCATTGTCCCTGTTTCCCGATACTGTCCCATGTCGATTGTCTGGAAGTCTTTAATCTGCTTTCCTTCTGACAGACATTTTTCCTGCAACATCCGATACCAGTGTTCTACCTTGGGAAGATCTGCGTTTGCAACGACCACCTGGATTTCCCCATCTCCAATGTTCAAATCCGGAAGGATGGAATAATTGACCTGCAGCGTATCGAAATCTGCTTTTAAAAGATCTACTTCCTGTTCCATCGGAATACTGACAATGCTTGTTCTGCCATTGGTAAGGTTATTTAAGTTCTGCAGTTCATGCTCCCCGCCCTGCATTCTTGCCATCAGAAACCGGTCATACCATCCCTGAAAATTCAGCTGGTCTTCCCCATAAACAGCCAGCTGCACAAACCCATCCTTGTCATTCAGATCCGGCATCCGAATGTAGCGGACATTCCGTTCTTCCATCTGTGAGAGAAATCCACTTTTTTCCAGTTCTTTCCAACTTTCCACTGGCACATTTACAATCTGATAATTTCCTTCGGTCAGTTTTGCAAACTCCTGAAAATTTTGGAATTCTCGCCGATTCAGCATTCCTTCTTTATGCATCCGTGCGAAATGCTGGATCAATAGAATGGTTCCCGTTGCGGTCAGTTTAAACACCGGATCCATCATTAAGCTCATCCGCCCCATTCCCTGCAGTGCCATAAGTACGTCTTGTTGGTCTCTTTCATTTTCCATCTGTTTTCTCCTTCCCTGTTCCGAAATCCGGAACGTTACAACTTCTCCTTTTTCGTAAAAATCTGCTTGACATTCTATGTATATTGTTATACAATAGGTGACACAAAGGGCAAGGTGGCCTCGTCGCAATTGTAGCGGCGCTAGCGCAAGCCCCTATCCTCTCTGGAAAACCAGAGAGGATTTTTGTTCCGAATTTCGGAACAGCTGACTATAAATGTTTGCTTCTTTTCAGTTTATGACCTTTTTCTTCTATTTGAGATATTTTTTTCAATATTTTGTCATAAGATGCAATCTGCTTTTCTTGCCCACTATCTATGTAGCCTAAATATTTACTTTTGGTTCGATTGATATAAAGTAATTTTTTCTCATCTAACACTCTTTGGATAAAATTTTCAAACTTATTTCTTCCATACATGCTCTGTACAAAATTAGACTCTACTTTTTTCAACTCATAAACAGCTTGTCCGTTTGGATGAATTGCAACAATTATTGGTTTGCCATCTTTGTCACGAAAATCTAATACTGCCACCACTGATTCTTTTTGAGTAAATGATTCTGTTAAAATCACAGGATTCTCCAACGCTTCTGGTAATTTCTTAATCTCCTCTTTTGACAGTCCATGATATTCACTATTATTTTCTGCTTTCTCATGAGTACAATTTATAATATGCTTCTGTGTGATATGCATGGGCAAATCTTTCAGACCAACTTCTCTTAAAATTCCCGGTGTCGTACAAACTAAAACAGCTTCTCGTCTTGGAGACGCTCTTTCCAATGGATGAAGTACCCGATCCACACTGTTCCCAAAGTTGAGATATGACTCGCACTTCTTCCCATATGCTAAGATCTGTTCCGTGGATGCTTGGTTTATCATACTCTCTGTCCGTCCAATGCTCTTTTCATACGCTGCGATCTTCCTTTTCGCTTCCTCCAATTCCGGAGAGGCTTCCAGTCCATATCGTTCTACAACTCCCTGCAGATATGTCTGATTGTTCTCCAACTGATCGATCTGACGGGTCATTTTATTGATTCCTTCTTTTAACTGATCTGCTGATGCCTGTTTTATAACCTTCCCTTCCCGTAATGCATCTACTGAAACTCCACAGGCATTGCAAAAAAGCTGCAAGGATTCCGGCTGCAGTTGCAACACTCCTTTTTCCACTGCTTTCACTTCCGGGACAGACACGTACATTTTTTCAGCCGCTTCTTCCAGACTCATTCCCTGTTGCTCTCGCAATGCTGTAAACGCACGCTGCAGCATGGGATGTTTCCCTTCCCCAGCTCTCCGGTTCAATTCCTGAACCTTCTTTGATGTTCCTGTCAGAAATCGCTCTCCATCCAGATACACCGTATAATGCTCTCCTTCTTTTGCAATCCTCCACCCATCCGATTGTTTGAGATTCGGGAAAACTGCCTGTTCCATCCGATTCTTCATTGCTTCCTGAGTCAGGTCTTCATACGGAACTTCTTTCCATCCTGTTTTTTGGGAAATCGCAGTTCTCACTTGTTCAAGATTCCGATAAACGGTTCGATCTACCGGAGTCACAATCCCCTCTTCATTTAGAGAAACAATCCGATAATACGCTTCTCTTCCATATCCCTTTTCGTTATATCGGTTTACATGGAAATCCAAGTCCTCATAATCCATGGTGCTTTCGATCGCAACCTTCTTTGTCTCTTCCGTTCCGAATTTCGGAACAGCATTACGTATTTTGGATGCCGGTTCTACTTCGATTCCATAGGTCTGATATTCTTCCAATGTGATCAGTCCACCGTGATATTCCAGATAAGCGGCGGCTTGTTCCGCATCTTTCACGGCACGGAATAAAGCCTCCGGCTGCTCTTTAATTCCCTGGATCCAGCTCTGAACATACGCCTTGTGGTTCTGCAGATGTTCTTCTGTCTGTCCTATCGGAAGCTCACTGGACAGGAAACAGGAACTGATTTCCGCCACCAACTCTTCATAAGCATAGGGCTCTGTTCCAAATCTTCCTCCTGTTGCCGATTCAGTCTGCTCTCTACTCCTGTCGCATGGGACAGTTCATGGAGTGCCGTAGAGGCATAGGCATACTCGGAATGAAATTGCTGGCGGTACGGAAGATAGATCCGGTCTTCTACCGGACGGTAAAATGCCTGGTCACTTTCGTGATAAGAAATCGAAACTCCCATGCTCCCAGAAATGGTATCCACCAATTCTACTGGCTGTATTTCATTTTGTGTTACTTCCAACTTGGGGATTCCTACAATCATATCCCCATTGTAAACAGAATACGCTCGGCTAAAAAGCTGATACCGATCATTGATCTGTCCACCAGCTTCCCGAAATTCTTGCCAGCTGATTGCCTTTTTCTGCTCCCGATCATAGGATACCAATATTCAATCCTGCCGCTTTGGCCTTTCCCTGGTTTCAATTTCCATCCCTGCTCTTTGATCTGTGCAAATGTACACCATCTGTTATCTTGATATCCTTTCTGTATGGATGTCAGCAGTAAAGAAAAATAATTGCTCCCATTATAAACCGTCTTGGAAATCGGATTATATGGCCGACTCGGCAGCCCGTTCCATTCCTTTTTCCATTCCAGATTTTTTTCTTCTAACAAATGTAAAAACTGCTCTGATAATTGCTTTTGTAATTCTGTCATATCATTTCCACCCTTTGTTTCTGCACTTGGTATTCCTGCAATACAGTCTCCGAAATTGCTTCCCGGATTCGCTTCGAAGTTGGGCGTATCACATCCCGGTATCCTTCTTTCTCACTGTAATACTGGGGCAGGTTACAAAAAAGTCCATCCTGTCCCTGTTTCACAGTGACTCCTTTGATTGTCAGACCACACACTTCTACCGTTGCAATCCCTACGATGCTTACTGTCTTTTTGGGCTGCACCGGAAACAGGCTCATACTCTGAACGACGATTTCTGGAAGTTCCAAGTCTTTTATGATTTCTTTTCGGATTTCCTGATTCACAACTTCGGCAATCCTCTCCCGCAGTTCTTGACTGGGGTGTACCGCATCTTCCCACCGTCCTTGCACTTTTCGCCTGGGAAAGCTGACAAAAGATACCTCTTCCCCATTCTCTTTCCGATGTTTTAACACTCGAACTTGAAATGTAAATAATCGTTCCACCGTGACTTCCCCATATCCCCATACGTTTTCCAGTGGTTTTTCTGGCAGATAAATTCTGGCTTCTACGTCCATTTTTCTCCTTTCTGTTCCGAAATTCGGAACACTCCTGCTTTAGTTCTTTTCCCGTTCCCAAAAGTACCGTTTCTTTTGTGTTTTCTGGCCGCTTGCTTCCATGCGCCGCTTCTGTTCCATCTTCCGCATCCGTTCCATATGCTCCACGGACAGACTTGGTTTTGCCAAATAGAGCACATCCTCCACCTTGTCCCCTCTTTCCAGACAGGTTAAAAGATAATCACTCTGCTCTTCGGTAAACTCAGAGTTGTCCATGACTTCTTTGATAAATGTCTCCATCTCTTTTTTTCGCTGTTCCTCTTGTTCTTTCGCCATTTTCTGGTATCTGCGATTCTTCCAGTACCCTTTTTCCGGTTCCACGGTTGGAATCGTTTCCTTTGGCACCTGCCTTTTTTCTGCTTTCTGAAACTGTAAGAGTTCCCTGTGATAGGTGTCTGCTTTTTCGCTTAAAATCCGGGCATTTCCCTCGGCACTCTGTCGGTTCTCCTGTTCTTTGGTTAAACGCTGCTTCATTTGCTGCAGCTGAAATTCCAACTCCCGTTTTTCCTGTAACAACTGTTCTGACTTTTGCTTCAGTTCTTCTTTCTCTTTGGTCAGATCCTGGAGTACCTTTTCCAGTCCGTCCTGTACAACTGTAGTCAGCCGCTCACTATTGGCAGCCAGGATTTCCAGCCGATCCTGATTTTCTTTCATTGCCCGTTCCAATAAATCGATATCCTGAAATTTTTTCTGCAGGAATTCCATCCGCTCTCTTTGGATTTTTTCTAACTCCCATGTAGGCATTTTTTCTAAAATCTCTGCGGGCATCTGATCCAAAGCGCACAAATAGATCCATTCCCGGATGCGCCAGGGCAACTCCTGATTCAGAATGCCAATAATCTCTTCCGGGACTTGCATCCATTGTGCGATCACCAATTGCTGTTCTTTAATTTCTACTTCTGTTATAGCCTGGGCTTCCACTGTCTGTCTCCTTTCTTTCTGTTCCGAATTTCGGAACGTGTCTGTTCCGGATTCTTCCTCTGAATTGGATGTGCAAATTCATAAGTTGCCAGGTGTTCCTGATCCATACGTTTGATCTGACGGATCAGCCGCTTTTCTTCCCGCAGTTTTTGTAACTGCTCTTTGGCATCTTTCATCAGCTCCATCCCTTTTGGCAACTGCTCCTGCAATTCTTCCATTTCATCCAGGACTGCTTCAAACCGATCATCCCATACCGGAATCTGCCCCAGCTCTTGTTCCAGTTTCTGATATCTTCGATACCCTTCGTCCTCCTGCAGGTTCCATTTCAAGCTACTTTGCTGCTTTAATCGTTTTTCCTCTTTCAGCACTTCCCGCTCTCTTTGTTCCAGCGCCTCTCTGCTTCGGATATCCATGGTTAATAAATATCTGCAGTCTGCCCGCAGCTTCTCAATCTCTGTTAAATGTTTCCGCATACTGCCCTGATTGATCGCATAAATATTTCCACGGGCATAACGGTTCTGGATCTGGTAAATGTCTCGGACATGACTGGCTTGATATCCGGAGATTCCCCGGATGCTTTTCCGATCAGAACGCATCTGGCAACGCTGCAGTTTGGGCGACTTTGGTATCGGATATGATTTCCATTCTTTTCCAATTCGTTCCCGGATCGCAGCTACCGTATAGGCTTCTCCCAATGTCTTCTTTTTCGTACGCCAGGCCTTTCCTTGTCCGGGCAGTTTCAGGGATAAAATCGCCCCCTCTTCCTGGGACGTTCCTTCCCGGATCTGATAATGCATGGATCGCATTTGTTCTAAAAATTCTTCGTAGGATTCCGAAAGAGAGATTGCATAATCAATATCTGCACGGATCAGATTTTTCCAACTGCTTTTTCCTTGATCTTTCCATTCTCCGTATGAGACCCCTTTCCGGTTTCCTTTTTCATATTCCAGTTTGGGAAGTCCATATTTCACACAAAGCTTGTCCGTGATTGGCTGCATAAATTTTTCCCAGTCCCCACGTTCATAACGATACTTATAACCTGTGATACGGTTGACCGAATTGAACACAATATGACCATGACAATGCTTCCGATCCGTGTGGATTCCAAACACATAATCATAATTCTCTCCCAGATATTCCTGGCAAAATTCCTGAATGATCTGATAGGCTTTTTCTTCCGTACATTCTCCTGGTTTCCAGCTGATGATAATATGGTATCCTTTTCTTCCATCCAGCTTCCCCCAGGCCTGCTTAGTATCCATCATGGTACGATACACCTCTTGTGTCGTATTTCCAGAATTTCCACCGACCCATAACTGCTCTTTCGTTTTTTCCGGCTTCATAATATAATCAATTGCATTGTAAAGGTTGGATTGTGATTTAATGTTTAATATCTTCGTGATTGCCATACGTTTGTTTCAATTCCTCTTTCATTTTTTCGAATTGCTGTTCTAACAGTTTCATATTTTTCTCCAGCCGATCTGCCGCAGCCGCCGGTTCATATCCGATATGTAATTGCTTCGTTGCCTGATTGATATTCGTTCCGATTTTTCGGAACTGATACACCAGTTCTTTTAGTTCCTTTTGGATCTGCAGCTCCTTCTGATATCCGGATTCCTGCAGTGTTTTTTTCCGGACATAAGCAGACAGGTTTTTGGTTCCTGTCCGCATCCGTGTTTCCGGATCTTTCTCTGCTTTTTCACAGAGAAATTCATATTCTTCCGGTTGGAATCGGACTCCAACAAAGATACTTCTTTTCACTTTGATCACACCCGTTTAATTCTGTTTCAAATGTTCTTTTCGTTGTTTCATCTGCCCGGATTGTTCCTGCATCACACGGCGAAATATTTCTAAATTAGAACCATCTACTTCCCCATAATTTTCTTCTACAATCTTTCGGATTTCCTCATTCTTTTTTGCTGCAGCCCTTGCTTCTTCCAGTTCCAGTTTGGTCAGCAGTTCTTTCTCTTTTTGCTGCAATTCTTTTCTTCGTTCTTCAATTTTCTGCAGATCACTTTGTACCTTTTCTAATTGTTCCTGTAAGCTCATTTTTCTTCTCCTTTTCCTTGTTTTCTGTGCAAAAAAAAGAACACCCACTTTACGGATGTTCTATGCTAAATAATATCAGACGGCGGTGGTGTATAGGGGAGTCCCCCATAGGTTTTTGGCACGGTCTTTTTTTCTTCCTTTGGTTTCTTATCAGCCCCTTGGTTTAACTGTTCCAGAAGCTGTAAAATCTGCTTGATATCTTGCTTTAATTCTGTCACATCTTCTGCAAGATTTTCCATCGTTGGAGTTTCCTTTTCTTCCTGATTTAAAAGCAGTGCCTCTATGTATTCCTGACCCGAACGATATTTCTGTGTATCTCGGTTTTCTAATGCCGCAATCGCACTTTCGGATAGACGAAAACTTTTCATCACTTTTGCCATATCTCTTCTGCTCCTTTCCATAATTTTCTAATTCTATTTTACTATACTGGCAAGCAGATTTCTAGGTTACTTTAGGTTACCCCTTCACTCATTGAAAGGCTTACAACTATATTGCATCTTGTCAGCTTTCGTAATACAGATGTCTACAACTGTATTGCATCTTGTCAGCTTTCGTATTACAGATGTCTACAATTGTATTGCATCTTGTCAACATTCGTAATACAGATGTCTACAACTGTATTGCATCCTGTCAACATTCGTAATACAGATGTCTACAACTGTATTGCATCTTGTCAGCTTTCGTATTACAGATGTCTACAACTGTATTACATCCTGTCAGCTTTCGTATTACAGATGTCTACAATTGTATTGCATCCTGTCAGCTTTCGTATTACATCTTGTCTACATCTGTATTACATAATGTCAGCATTTGTCCATCACTCCTCTTTTTTTCACCAAAATCCACCCTATCTGTACGCAATTCTCCGACAGGAGAATTGGCAAGATACGCATAATGTTTAACAAACATCATGCCATCTTGTTAGGGGAACACCCCTAAGACCCCTGAATAATATATAAAAATAAAATATGTAAAATACTCCTCTTGATTTCCCAGGCTTTCTCAGATGCTTCCCCTTTCATTTCTTGCATCTGTCATGTGCTGCATGTTCCATTTTCAATGGCCCACATCCATTTTTTCAGAGCCAATTCCAAGGGCTCTTCCTCTTCTTTTTGATCCTGTATAAAGCGGTACGCATTTTCCAAAATGTGTCCTGTATACAACAAAATCTGGCACTGATCCGGCTCCTGTTTCAGCAGCCATCTGAGACTTTTGTAAATCTTTCTTTTCATCACAATCTCTTCCGATTTTGAAATGATTCCATCCTTACTAAGCGCATGACAATCCATGATAAAAAGTTCCAACTCTGCTTCCAATCTTCTCCCAATCATCTCCAAAATCTTCACCTCATTTTTCTGCTTTTATTTATGAATCTGCAACAACTTTTTCTCTTTAAAATAGTCCATCGTCAGTTTTGTTTGTACATCCTCCGGCTGAATTCCATTTCCGCCATCTGCAAAAATAAGCTGGCAATCCATAGTGTATTTTTCTTCTGAAAATCGTACCAGCATCGGCTCCAAAAACTGTGCTCCTGTGGCACTGGAAAATCCATGTTCCTGTGTCCAAGTTCTCAGTGCATCTGCCACTTCTTTTTTGGAAATTCCCATCATAGAAAGTGCATCTTCGTTTAATCCGGAAAGCTCCATAGAAAGTGGTTCTTCCTCTGTCTTTTGTTGCTCCTTACTTTCTTGTGTTTCCGGAGTCTCCTGTTTCGGATTTTTCTGTTTTTCTTCCAGTTTGGTCTGCAATTCCTGTTCTACTTTTTCTGACTTCTGTTCTGATTTTTTCTCCGGTTTCTGAACAGACATAAGGATGCCGATTCCTGTCAAAACGCCACACAGAATCACCATGGCTGCAATCAGAATTATGATTCTTTTTTTCAATGCTGTTTCGCTCCTTTCTTACTTTTAATGGAACGGTAATTCTTCATCGATTCCATCCGGGATATTCTGGAACCCATTCGCGTCCGGTGCTCCCATTGCCCCCTGATTTTCCCGTCCCTGTTCTGCCCTGCTTTCGGCAAATTCCTGCTCTTCTACTACCACTTCTGTGGTATAAACCTTGATCCCATCTTTATTCGTATAACTGCCAGTCTGGATCCTTCCGGAAACCGAAATTCGTAGTCCCTGACGGAAATATTTCTCGGCAAATTCTGCCGATTTCCCGAATACTACACAGGGAATAAAGTCTGCTGTCTGCTCTCCTTCCCGTTTGAACCTTCGCTCCACTGCCAGCGTATATCTTGCCACTGCAGTGGCTGACTCTCCCTGAGAATATCGTACTTCCGGATCCCGTGTCAGTCTCCCCATTAAAACTACTTTGTTCATATTGATTTTTCCTTTCTTTTTGTTCTAATTTGCCGGAACTCCACCTGGGAACACCCAGCCGATCCACCCTGTATGTCCCTGACAGGTTGCGGTCTGCCAACTGCACCATTCTTCCAGACTTTCCACGGAAAAATAGCCCCGGTTATTGGCCACCATTCCATTCCCAAGATAGATCCCGACATGTCCATATATGCTGCCCATAGTTCCGTATCCACTGCCACACACAATGGCTCCCGGCGGAATGTTTTCCATGCTGGTATTGCCCGTATTTTTATAGTTGTTCCACATATCGATGGCATTCCCATAAGGGATTGTTGGTGCTCCTGCAGCCTGATAAATTCCGGTCACCCACTGGGCGCACATATCCGGGGTACAAGGGTAAATTCCCTGATTATTAGCGGCATGATCCACGATGCTCTGCATCAGCGGCGTCACTGTTCCATCGTAGTTTCCTCCTCCACTTTTTTGGTACTCTTCATAGGTCATGTTATCGAACCGGTAGAGGTTATAATTGTCCATGTGCTGCACACATTTTTCCACATAAGAACTGTCCGTTGCCCAGCCCGCCGCACGGATTCCATTCATAAATCCCCTGGCGGCTTCTTTGGTATACTTCTTGTCATTGTGGTTCCGATAAGGGGCAACTTTCCCTGCATAAGGTTCTCGGTTTAACATCCACCTCGCTGCCGGATACAGGCTCCATAATCCGGATACACGGAGAACCCGGCAATGATGGTGGTATTCCCATTTCCGGTTTCCTCGCCCGTAGACATATCCACACCGCCAATGGCATATTTGTCTCCGGAAAAATACTTGATCCCAAACAGATTTTTATACTCGTATGCCAGCTGGGAGAGTCCCTGCCCATTGTCTCCTCCTGGCCCATATAACCCAAATCCGGATTCTGCAATCACCTGTGCTACCCCGGTAGAGACCGGAATCCCGCTCTCTTCCTGCACGGCAAAAAAGGCTTCCATCATGTCTTCCGTAATGAACGGCGGCAGTCCATGTCCGGTGGCCGGCTGCTGATCTAAAAATCCACCGATCAGGGACATGATCACACTGACAATCAGGGAAATTGCCAATACCGCCACTAAAAGAAAGGCCAGCATGGTCACCAGCACGGTCAAAAGCACCGCCGCCAGCTGCAGTACCATGGCTGCTCCGGCCAATACCACACTTCCAATTGTCGCCCCCAGATACTTGACAAAAGAGGGTAGGTCTCCTACCTGTGCGTTCTGCTGTTTGGTATCTTCCAGTTTTGCCCATTCTTCCCCGATGCTTGCTGGGCTGCCTGATTCACTTCCTGGACGTAGTTTTTAAAGGTGTGTGCTGTTTTCTTTGCAGTTCTGGCGGCCAGTGTAGCTGGAGTAACCGTGGATGCGCTGCTTGCAACAGAAGAGGCAGCACTCTGCACTCCTTCCGCCACCCGTTTTCCGGTTTTTGAATGTGTCTGCCTGACACCTGGGGAACTGTGTCTCTGGGGATCGGTTGGTCTCTCCGCCCCGAAGCCCTTTGTGCTTCCCTTTTCTGGCTTCCAAATCCCATGTAACGGTGTCCCTGATCTTGTGCCTCTTTGTGTTCCTCTTCGCTGCAAAAAGACCAGCTCTTCCATGGATCCGCTTTCCTTCCGCCACCAGCAGATCCCTTCCGCTCTCCTACTTTCCATGCCTGCAATACCTGTCTGGATTCTTTCTCCAGAAGTCGTTTCTGTTTGGACTTTGGCATCCGGTTCCATGCTTTCACTTCTTTTGGAGTCAGATACAAGGTAGGATCGCTATATTCCTCCAGATACACCTGCAATTCTTTTTCACTCTGTTGCTCCTCTTCCTGTTCCAGCCAGGCATCCCAGTTTTTCTTCTTCCGGACAGAGCCCTGCAATTCTGCCTCTGCAAACATCTCTGCCAGAACTTCTTCCTGGGACGTTCTTTGTTTTCGTTTTGTTTCATTCAATCTCATTGTCAATCTCATTGATTTCACCTACTTCGCAATCTGATACCAGCCTCTTTCTCTGCCAAAGCACCTGCCTGAAGCATGGCATCCAACAGCCTCTGTGCTTCCTCCGGGGCGATCTCCAACAAAGCAGTCACATCCCCAAACCGGATCGGTGCAAACGCCGCCAGCTGCAGAACGGTCTCCCACTCCTGTTCCCCCAGTCCCTGTTGCAGCACATCGGGCTTTTCTTCCTGCCAGTTCTGGGGCATCTCTGGTTCCGGTTTATAAGCCACCTGTAGCGGTACCCGTTCCTGCCAGCGTTCCGGTTCTTCCTCTGATTCCATCATGGTTTCTTCTCTCACAGGGACAGTGTTCCTAACAGGGGTGCGTTCTGCCTCCCGCGCTTTTTCATGGAAGTTGGTGGAATATTTTTCATACAGGATATTATCCTTCTCAATCCGTGCATTAAAAAGCACCACTTTTTTATTCCAGACGATCACACCCTCTCCCGGTTTTCCCGTTCCCAGCGCACGGAATTCCCGTTCGGATAACGCTGGATCTCTGCCAGGCTCTGGGCATCCACACCGCCCTGATCTAAAAAGCATTTATAGGAACAGTTCTGGAATAGCTCTACCATCTTTTTGTTGGCCAGAGCTGCCACCACGTTCTGCATCGCCAGGGTGACGATTCCTCCGAACTTTCGGAAGGTAATAACTGCATTGTTGAGCATATCTGCAGATCCCGGTTTTTCCGAAACCACTTGTGCCTCATCCACCACTAAGTGTGTGGCTTTCTGCAACTTTTTATTGTAATCCATCCTGGTAGACAGATAATGCAGCACCGTATCCATGACAGCCTCCCAGTTGTTTTCCGGCACGTTGCACATCCCAAATCCCACCAGACGGTTCTGGAATTCGATATTGGTCGGATGTGCCAGCATGTCACAGGAGCCCGTGGTATACTCTTCCAGGGAGTTGTAGATGGGACGGATGATGGCTTCATCGTGAGCGTACTGTACCTGTTCCAGTTCCTTTCCAATCTCTTCCCGCAGCCAGAGTAAGGTGGGCTGTTTCTTTAACCGCTTTTGAGCAAAAACCTGGGCAAACATCTGCTCCGTACAACGGCTCACCACGGAATCGTGCTCCTGGGTGACCAGGATATTTTTCATGATCGCCTGCACCAGTCCTTTTGCATACTCACACTGTTTGGCCACAAATTCCGCTTTCAGCTCTTTACTGCCGGAAAAGACTTCCTGGGTCACTTCAAATCCATTGAGGTAGATTCCGCTTTTGGGAGTCAGGTCAAAATACACCCCCTGATATTCCCTGCAGATATCTTCAAATTCATTCTGTGGGTCTAACACAATGATGTCATCTTCGCTTCCAAGCAAAGTCTGGGAAATCTCGGTCAGCTTGATCAGCATGGATTTTCCAGAACCGGAATATCCCACAATGATCCCGTGAGGGTTTGGAAGGAGTTTCCGGTTGGCAATGAGATACCGTCCCGTTGTTTTATTGATCCCCAGCATCTTTCCGCCCGGCTCCAGGATATCCTGGGCATGATAGGGATTAAATGCCACCAAAGAAGAGGTGAGAAAGAACCGCATATAATCCACCTGTCTCCCACCGATTGGAAGTGCCGTATTTAAGGCTTTCAGTTGTCGAAAATCACAAGGCTCCAAAAAGGCGCCCACTTTATCAGAACGTCCGATGGCGCAGACCTCTTCCATCCGCTCTTGCAACAGCTCCACGCCTTCCTTCACCGGAGCCGTCAACACCACCAGAAGGTTTAAAAAGACCCCTTTCTCATCGTTGGCATCTACCATTTCAATGTATTCCTCAATCTCATCCCGCCGTTTCTTTTTGGTATAAGAAGGGGAGGTCACGATCTGCCCTGCCTGCCGCTTCTGCTCGATCTCGTCATTGATCTCCCGCTCATTGTTCATATGCATCGCTACCAGCTTGTCATTGATGACCTCCTGCTGTACCGGAGCAAAGTCCAGCGTCACAAAAGACGGATAAGGAAGGCTGCTTAAGGTATGTAAAAAGGTGTCCGTATCCAGAGATTTCCGATACTGGGTCGCCGTCAGAACCGTCACCATGGTATCTCCCAGGATATATAATCATTAAACTGCTGGATGCTCCGTGGCAGTATGTCACTTTTCCAGTCCTGCAGGGTTTCCCGAAGCACAACCTGTGGAAATTCTTCCCCGGGACGCAGCATCCCATGGAGCACCCGGAACCGATCCAGGGTTCCCAACACAGCAATGTCACTGCCCCATCCTGCAAAGGCATCCTCGATCATGGGCTCCAATGCCCGGAAATAGATGTTCGCCTGCGCCAGACTGTCTGCCCTGCAGGTAATGGTCAGGTACCGGAGTGTCCGTACCGTGGAGTTGGCATCCGCCAGTTTCGATTCCTGCCACTGCCGGATCCCTTTTGCAATGTCTGGATATTCCCTCTCATTGCGTTCATTCCGGATCGATGCCAGAAACTTTTCTACCGACTGGTATTCATTGCACAGTGTGATCTTATAAGACGCATCCATGGAATTGAGCCAGAACATCAGTTCCGACAAAAAGTTCTTTTTCTCTGTTCGGTTCTTGTTGATGTAATTGATATCCTCAAATACATAACATCGGTCATACAAAGTCTCCTTCCTTTTGGGTTCCAGTTGGAATACCCCGTTTGCATAGGCTTTCTGGATGTTGAATGCCTGACGCACGTTCTTGGGTACCGGAACCAAAGGCTGGGATAGCTCCCTTTTCTTGGAAAATTCCTTATTCCCATTAAAAATTGCCATTTCTTTTTATCGCTCCTTTCTCGATGGATGCATGGTAAATACTCGGTGTTTCTGACCGGCTGCAGTTTCTGTTTCCCCACAAAGTTTCTTTGTTTTCTGCAGATACTTCCATTCTTTGCATAACATAGGGATAGACATTCCCCGGTATTTGAACAGTCCCAAAAACGGGATCGGCAGTGCTGCCAGAATTCCAATGTAAACGCCTCCCTGCGGCGGAACGTTTAAAAAATACCAAAGGACAACCATAATCCCGATCACCGTCGGCAAAAAGCAGCCCACCGTAATCAACTGTTTCAGATCCAGCCCTTTCCAAATGGATTGCTGGTAGGCAGTTTCAAAATCTTTGTTGATATCGATTTTCATATCCTTTCTTTCTACTCCTTTCCGTTCCGAATTTCGGAACAAGTTGTTTATAAGTGGAAGGTTTCTTTCATAAAGCTCCTTGCACCCCGTACCGACACTGCCATTCCGATCATATAGATCGTAGAGGTCAGTGCCTGCCCAAATCCGTCAAAGAAATCTGCAAAGCTGTCCCCCTGGATATCCATGCCTCCGATGATCCGCCCGGAGATCGACATCACCAGAGCGATCACCACGATCTCAAACACATTTCCTAAAAAACTTCTCACCCAGCTCTTCGCTGTTTCGTCAATCCCACGTCCGGACACCATGCTCGGCATAGCCAATGGGAAGGTGACTGTCAGAAGATATAACTTCACATAACGACTAAATAAGGTTAAAAAGATCAGCATTCCACAGATCAGTGCGATAAAGAAATATAGGAATCCCATAAACCACCAGAACAGAACACTTCCGGCATCCACTTCGCCGGTGAAAAAATCTGGTGCCTGGAAATCCAATACCATTCCTCCCATCAGGGATGCCATGGAAAACAGGGTCTTCATCAACTGCATTCCCATCTGCATCAACACATTTAAGGCCACCAGCCGGATCATCCCTTCCACACAAAGCTCCAAGGTGATGTTCTCTTTTAAATTGGAAGCTGCTTTTAAAAACACACAGATGAAAAAGACATTCATCATGGATAATCCGATTCCCATTGCCCAGGGATACAGAGTCTCTGTTACAAATTTCCAAGTGGCCGGGGAAAAGTGCTGGGGGTCTTGACTGATGACCCCCGTACTCAATCCGATGCACCAATCCCAGACGACTTTTGCCAGCTGATAAAACGGGCCATAGAACATTTCCTTCAGTAAGTCTTCTACCATCCTGCATTTGCCATCACCTCCTAGCTTGGCAGTCCTGTCCGGATGACCATAATGATCTGTGGTGCCAGGGTTGCTATCAGACCACTTCCGATTCGTTTAAATGCAATGGACTGTGCGCCACCGTCCTGTGCATTCAATGACTGTGCCCATTCGAACAGTCCCCATAACAGGAAGATAGAACCAATGGACGATACAATGGCTGCGATTACCTGATAGATGGCATCAAATCCATTTGTGATCTGAGAGGTATCCACGTTTCCCGCCGCAAACACCGGAACGTTTCCTGCAAAAAATAAGAGGAGGCAGCCCACACCGAACTGTGCCACGTGCCATCGCCATTCCTTTTTTGTTGGATTGACCAGTTTTCTCTGGTTTGTCATTTCATTCTGCATCTTGTTTTGTTTCATCATCTTCTTCCTCCTACTTCCTACTCTCCAATATGAAATACACGGATCATCAAAAACATTAAGATTCCTGCCACCAATGGCATGGTAATAAAAAATGCAAGTCCAATATAGCTGTGCCAAACTTCTGATTGACAAGAAACGCTGCAACCAGCCCGCATAAAATTCCAATGACCACTGCGATCATAACAACCAGTTTGGATTTCCAATTACTTCTTCTCATAACAATCTCCTTTTCCTGTTCCGAAATCCGGAACATCTCTTTCATTTTGAGTACAAAAAAAGCACGAATCATCCGTGCTTAGTGACAAGTTAATGCGGTTGTCTTTTGAATTTCCCGCTTTAACACCTCCCTGATTTGTTTTTCACAAACAGCACTGGAATCTGACAGATAAGCCAGTGCCGTTTCATAGTCCCGATACCGACTGTGTTCCAGGTAATCCAGGGCTGCTTTTGCCCGTCCATTTTCTTTGGGACACTGCTCCACCAAAAGCGTTAGCATCCCCCGTAATGTACCGGCGGATTCATAGGCTCTGGGAACGGCATCCAGAAACGCCTGGGAATACGACTTTTGGAATTTTCTTTTCCCAGGAAGGGGCTTCCCTACTTTATGGTCTCGGACTTCAAACACCACCATACATGCAATGGTCACTGCTGATAACAGAAGCAGGGCAATCCCGATGATACTATAAAACATTGATTCTCCTTTCCTGTTCCGAAATTCGGAACATTCCGTTTTTATTCCCGGAAATAATCCGCAATCTCAAAGACCTGTTTCATGGCCTGTTCTGGTGTCAGATCTTTGGTCAAAAAGCCGCTGGCATACACCCGCCCCTCTTTTTTCACATACTGGAACTGTACCCCCGGCACCTTTTTCCCGATTCTTTCCAATTTTTCTTCCAACTCCCTTCCGCCTTTGCGTTTTGCGGAAATGTCAAACTGGATCAAGTCTTCGAAAAACAAAAAGGCATAGGACAGTTTCCCTACCTCTCCATGGAGCTGTTCTCCTTCTTCCGAATGCCGGATTTCCAGCTGCTCAAACTCCGGATGGTTGTTCTGCAGATACCGCTGTAAGACCGTTGCAGTCAATTCCTCTCTGGTAATCTCCTGTTCTTTTACGGAAACCCGCAACGGTCGCTGTCTCCATTCGTTCTCTTCGGCTGCATTCATCTCTTCCGGGATTACTTCCGCTGAATCCGGTTCGTTTTCCACCTCCGGCAGCACTTCCCTCTCTTTTTCTGGCTCCTGTGATGATTCCTGTTTGGATTCCAGCAGCTTTTTCAGCAAGGAGGTTCTCTCCTCCCCCAATTGTTTCAACAGAAGCTCTTTCTGCTCCAACTGGATAGCCAGGTGTTGGTTCTCCTCCCGCAATTGCGTCTTTTCTTGGAACAGAGTATCCCGTTCCTGTTTCACTGCCTCGTATTCCAATTTCGGCACATATGCGGACAAATCCGGAAGGGACGGTGGGATTCCGCATTCCTGTTGGCCGATCTTATATTCATACTCCCGTTTCAGATCTTCCGCTTCCATCCGCTCATTGCGCAGCTGTTCCAGTTCCAGTCGGCTCTTCATCAGCAGTTCCTGTTGCTGTCCTTCATAGAGCTTCTTAGTCTGTTCAAAGTCCTGTTTTTCACGCTGCAGCTCTTCCTGTTCTTCCCTGTGTGCCACTTTCTGTTCTGCCAGCTTCTGTTGGGCAGATGCCAGCTCCTGTTTCTGTCCTTCCAGGCTTTGGTATTGTCTTCCAAGCTCGGTTTGAATCTTCTGCAGTTCCTGGCTTTTCTGTTCATACTCTTGTTTCCGCTTCTGGTAGGTCTCTTCCCTTGCCGCAAAAATGCGCTGCATCTCTTCCAGATACTGTTCGGTTCCAGATCCCTCCGGCTTTGGAACTCCCATTGTTTTCTCCATTTCCATCAACCTCTCCTTTTCTTTTTTTACCACCAGGAATCCCCGGTCTTAGGAACCGGCACTGTTTGTGCCGGTACAACCGGTTCCTCCTCCTTTTTGGGTTCCTGGGTTTCTTCGAAATCCGGATCCTTTGTTTCGGATTCTTCCACCTGTTCTGTTTGGGGGCATTCCTTTCCGGGTAGAGTCGTCAGGGAACGTCCCAGACAAAGGCTGCCACAGGCAGCCAGAACCATGCTGGTTATCAGCAACATCTTATTTCGTTTCTTCATGGATTCGCACTCCTTTCTAAAAGGCAGTGCGTTCTTCCACTACCTTTGTATTCACTGCCAGCCGCTTTGGGGTCTGAAAATATCCCACACAGGTCACAAGCGTGACTCTGGCAGTCTCCTGACTTTCCCGACTGGAAAAGCAGGGATCATCCGCCTGCAGATACGTCCAGTCTTCCACCTGCAGTTTCCGGACACGCTCCGGTGTATACAGATAGGCTTGCGGATTTGCTGCCAGAAACGCATCGTTTGTGAATTGTTTCAGGCTCCCGAACATCTGTCCGGAAGCCATGTTGTGGGCAAACAGATACACCTGACTGTCCGAAAGCCTGGCTCCTGCAAAGGTAAAAATACTCCCCAGTGGGCTGTATGCCCCTTCAAAATCTTTGGTCAGGTATTCCGTATCTGTCTGTCCCGTCAGGATGGGGCTGTCTACCCCGATCTGGGGTACATACAGCCATCCCACGATTTCCGGATTGATGCGCTGCAGTGCTGCAAAATCAATGGTACGTTCCATGGGATCTGCCTCCTGGCTGCCAGTCTCTTGTACCACCAGTTTCTGCAGCGCCTCCCCTTTGACTTTGATCGCCTGGAATGGTTCCTGTTCCCGGTATGCCAGGAACAGGCAGCCCAGCCCCAGTAGCACCAACAAAAAGGCCAATCCCATAAGTCCCTTACTTTTTCTCATGTCGTTTTGCTGCAATTACCAGTCCCCCGGCAAGCACCAGAAGGAGGACTCCCCCTGCTACATACCAAATGGTGGCATCATACAGTCCGGTCTGGGGTGCCGTATGCTCGGCTGGTCTCGGGGTGTGCTTCGGTTCCACTTTGATGTCGTAATGTAAGGTTTCGTCTGTTTCCATGGTAGGGATGCTTAAGAGGGTCGGGGATACCAGGTCGTACCCCGGCTGGTCTTTGGCCGTTAAAAGATACACTCCCAGCTCCTGTTTTTCAAACACCACCTGTCCGGTTCCATCCGTTTTTTTACCCGGCTCCTGTTTGGCGGTCTCTGCCAACTTCTTTGCTGCACTTTCCAACTGCTCTGCAGTGGTCAGCGTATTCAGGTCAATCTTGGTGGATTCGTATTCCGGAAGCAGCACATAGGTACTGTCCTGGATCTTTCCTACCTTGGTCAGGGAAAACTCCACATCCGCTACGCTGGTTCCCTCTTTTCCCGGTGTCAGCTGGACGGTCACGCTTCCCGTCTGTACCATCTGCTCTGCGCTTTGCCCTGCATTCGGTTCTGCTGGTTCCTGGGCTGCCTGCACCCTGCAGACACTTCCAAACATTAACAACAGGGTCAAACATCCAGCACTAAATCTTGTCATCATCTTTCGCTTCATTGATTGTCCGTCTCCTTTCTCTCCAAATGTATAGGAGGAATAATAGTAAGAACGCAAACGGCAACAGGGTAAACACCAATTCCCTTGCGGAGGGCAGTTCTTCTCCCATGCTGTTTGCTTTTTTTGCCTCATAAGGCACCCGCTTTCCAGTTACGATCAGGCGGTGTGTGTTTAACCCGTAAGGAGTACAGGTAATGATCGATGCCAGATCCTGCCCTTCCTGGATCTTTAATACAGAGATTTCTTCAGGCTTTACCACTTGAATCTCCGTCACCTGATAGGCCAGGGTTTCATTTAAGACGTGGAAAAAGAAATAATCTCCCTTTTCCATTTCATCCAATCGGGTCAGAAGCTTCGACTGGGGAAGTCCCCGGTGTCCGGTTAAAATGCTGTGGGTAGATTCCCCGCCCACCGGAAGGCTGCTTCCCTGCAGATGCCCGATTCCTTTCGATAAAACTTCTTCGCTGGTTCCATGATAGATCGGCAGTTCCACTCCGATCTTTGGGATATCCAGACTTCCCATAACCCCCGTCCCGGTCGTATCCAGCAGGGATGCGTAAGACGCATCCCCCAAAAGAAGTGCATCCTCCCCAGATAAAGTTGCCCCATTGGTCTGGTAGAGGATGCTGTTGTAATGTTCTGCCTGTTTCCGCAATTCTTTTACATCCAGTTTCTTTTCCTGGATGGTCTTCTGATAGGTTGCAATCACCTTTTCCTGCTCTTTCTGACTGTACAGATGTGCCAGAAGGGGCAGACAGCAACAAAGGAATCCAAGTACAAACAACACCCAGATTCCCCATCGTTTTCGCATTTCTTATTCCTTCTTTCTTGCTTTTGTAACTGCCACTGCCATCAGCCCGGCTCCTGTCACCAGAAGGATGGCCAGTGCCGGAGTACCGGTAACCGGAAGTTTGCTGCCCACTTTGTTGACAACGGTCAGGTTCGCATTTCCCTGTTCCGGATCGGTTTCCAGCTGCAGGTCATTTTCTTCCGTTGCTCCGTCATAGAAGCTCTTGATATGTGCCGTTGCCTGCAGCTCCTTCAAGGTTTCTGCAGTGGCTCCCTGACCCTTGATGTAATTGTTTCGGTCATCCGTATAGGTTGGGATGATTTTGATCTCGATAGGGTCTTTTAACAACCGGTATCCGTCCGGGGCTTTGGTCTCTTTCAGCCAATAGGTTCCCTGATCCAGACCGATGATGATCACCTGTCCATCTGCTCCGGATACCATCTCCACCGCATCCTGTGGCTGGCTGCCACCTGTGTGATCCGTACCTCCTGTAGAATCCCGGTTGATGACGTGATATCCTGTATCCCCCTGTTTTACATAGACTTCGTTTTTACAGTCTTTGTCACTGTATAACCGAAAATGTGCACCCTGCAGCACCTTATCGTGGTCATTGGTTTTCACGATGTCAATCCGATAGGTGAAGCAGACGACCGTATCCCATGGTGTAAATCCGGTGCTACCCCCATTGTTGCTGTCTGCATCGTTGGAGAATTCCAGCCGCACATCATTCTCAAAGCCCGGACGTCCCGTATCGTTGGCTGCCAGATCATTCAACGTTGCCTCGTAAGTCAGGGTCACTTTCTGTCCATAGGTGTTTTCCTGTTTCTCGTTAAAGTTCGGGAACTGCTTGTCCACAATTGCCTTCATATCCTGAACGATAATCTGAAAGGTATCCTCCCCGCCTGTTGGTATTCACCGTAAATTCCCCTTCTTTTAAGGTGTAGCTTTTCCCCTTTTCATCGGAAATGGTGATCTTCACACTTTTCGACTGGAATGTGAGGCTTTGTCCATCTTGTCATGCCATGCGTAGTAATAGGTCTTGTATCCGTTCATGTTTGGAATGTTGGATTCATATTTATACGGCACAGTTTGTCCGATTTCATAGTCCCCAATATCATTCCAACCGCTTTTATCCGGAATATTCTGAGGCAGATCGTCCTCCTGAATTTTTTTGATCACACTTGGATAATCGGATTTGATCTGCATTTCTGCCGTTGGGTTTGCCGTACTCACCATACACAGGGAACCTGCAGAATGAGTGCCTTCCACATCCGTAATTTCGTCTACCAGATAATAGCCAAAGTCCAGACCTGTTAATTTCACAGAACCATCCGACTGCACATTTGTTACATTGACCCCATCAGACTGTACCCCTAATTTTTCTATTTCATCTCGCAGATCTTCTACAAAGTAACGGAATTTGCTGTAGCGTCCTTCCAGTTCCTGTTCCGTCTGCGCTCCTTCCACTTTGTAGGCGTTCAGAGACTGGATGTAATCGATTACCATATATTCTGTCACATCATCCACTGGAACAGACAGTGCCTTTGCTGCCACATTCTTTAATGCCTGTTCGTAGGCTGGATTGAAGGTGTAATTGATGGATTCCATGCCCTGTGCATTCTGCGCCAGGAACAGCTTGTACACATGGAATTTCTTCCCTACCAGCGTCTGGCCTGCATTTCCCTTGATGGTAATGTTTGCCGTGCCGCTTCCCATGTTGGCAATTCCGCCTGGGTGTTATATTCCTTTGCTGCCACGGTTGCTTCTTCTGCAGCCTGTACTGTCAACAGCGGAGCCCCTACGGTACTTACACTGATTCCACCCAATGCTAAGAGTGTTGCGAACATCCACACTTTATTTCTCTTCATCTTCCTGTTTCCCCTTTCTCTTCATAAAGTATCCTGCCACTATCAGACAGCCGATTCCCACCAAAACGATTCCCAATGTCCAAGGGCTTCCGGTTTCCGGCATCTGCATTCCCACAAAATTTACTACTTTTAGATGCACTTCCCGTTCTGCTTTCGTTCCGGTAATGGCAAAATCCCCGGTTGTATCCGTATACTTCTTTCCATTCACATAGTATTCAAAGAGATCTTTTTGCGGATCACTTTTGGTGTAGATTTCATACACGATATCCGTGCCGTCCGAATTCACCGGGATCCGGTAACCCTCCGGTGCTTTGGTCTCCTTCAGATAATATTTCTTTTCCACTTCCAGATCCTGAAACCGCAGGATTCCATCTTTTCCACTGGTCGCTTTCTGCAATTCCTGCTTGCACTCCTCGTCTGTATAGAGGGTAAATTCTGCCCCTTCCAATACCTTTGCATGGTCATTCACCTTGTGGATCACCAGTTCATACGGTGCCAGGACGTCCTCTACGTGAAGCTGTGCCGTTCCATCCTCACGAACAGTAAATTTCATGGTTCCGGTTTTATCCGTTGCCGTATTTTCCAGCAACGTGATCTTGTTATTTTCGTCCACCGAAAACTTCAAGACCCCTGGATTTTTGGTATACCCATCCGGTACGCTTTTCTCCTGAACGGTATGGGTGCCACGGGTCAGCCCCTTCAACACAGCCTGTCCCTTTTCATCCGTTGTCACTTCCTCCTGGTTTCCTTTGGAGTCCGTGTGGAGAAAGACTACTCCTTGGATTGGCGTATCCTTTCCTTTTAAGACTTTTACGATATCCAGTGTCAGCAAGGTTTCTGGAATTTTGGGTTCATTATAAGTTTCTACAAACTCACTTCCATTATTTGCGCTGGTAATTGGAACCACATACACTTCTGGATTCAATAAATATCCCTCTGGCGCTTTCGTTTCCTGTATCGTTACAATTCCCAACGGGATAGATGGATTTTTTGTTGGTGATAAATAAAGTTCATCCCCCGAAACCTTATACTTTTCTTCATAATAACAAAATCCATTTTCATTAGTTCTAAAAATCCACGTTCGTTCTGGTGTTTTTCCCTGTTCCGCCGGATCCTGAGTTCCAGTTGGTTCTGTTTTATAGTATTTTACCGTAAACTCAGCCCCTTCCAGAGAGGCACTTCCCTGTGGTTTATTCTGGTTGGTCTCTTTGTCAATTTTTCCAAGCAGCACTCCCACCGGATCTAATTGTGGAAGATCTTTTACTTTCAGCACTGCTGTCTTTCCAGCTATAACTGTAACCGGATGTACTTTTTGATCCAAGACAAATCCTTTCGGGGCTTTGGTCTCCCTGACGTAACAGGTTCCCGCATCCACTTCCACGGTATTGGAGTTCCCTTGTGCATCGGTAGTCAGATCTGCAACTTTGTAGTGCAAGCCTGCTCTTTGTAAACACCATAGATTGCACCTTCTGCTGTAACAGCTGTTTCCATCTGTCACCTCCGGGTTAGCAGACTCTTTTTTCAGGTTTAAACTGCCTTTCTGATCTTTTTCAATCCACACGATATCCTGTGCATTGTTATATGCCACATATGCCGTATACTGACTCATAAGGCCACGATCATTCAGCACCTTCATCCATCGTTCTTTCAGTTCGACCGTAATGTTATAAACCCATGCTAACTGGTTATAATTCAATCCTGTGGTATATCCGCCATACAGGTAGCCAATGACTGCATGGCAACATCCGTAAATATCCGGAATGTGCGCCTGCACAGATGGTGATTCAAAATAGGGCTTGCTGACATCGTATGCCGGCCCACCGATTGAAACCAACAACATTGCTTTAATCAGATCATTGTTCAACTTTGAGACCTGAAACACACCCGATGGAGTGGGACTGTTTGGTTCTGCACAGTATCCAAGATAGGTTCCTGTTTCTGTTTTTACACTGAACTCTGTTGTATTCCAAGAACCGTATGCATGGGGCGTCCCCGGTGTGATCGTTGCCTGCGATCCTTCCGCCGCAAAAAAAGACGTAGTATTTCCCACTTCCCTTCCAATCCTTGCCTCTCCGATAGATTCCTTTTTCGTATACTTCCCAAGTTCTTCTTCGGGGATCAGTCCTTCCAGCTTTTCTTTGAGTTCCTGGATGTCTCCTGCCTGTTCGTCTGGATCCACTGTCTCTGCCGCCCATACAGGCATACTTCCTGACAACAGCAAAACCGCCAGAATTGCAGACAGTATCCGTTTCCATTTTTTCATGCAAGTTTCCCTCCTTTTTTCTTTTTGTTCTTCCTGCAACAACCCTTGTTAGGAAGAATCCGCAATCCGGATTCGGTTCCGATATCGTCTCATTTTTGCTCCCTCCCTTCAAAATGGGTGCAAAAAAGAACACTCTTTCGAATGTTCTTTTTTATTTCCTGTCTTCTGTTTATTGTTCTGTTCCAAACTCCGCTTTCATATAAGCATCCTGTTCCTCTTCTGTCATGGCATCCCACATATCATTCCAAGCGTTCTCCGCTTCCAACTGCTCTAAGGGAAACGGCAGCTCCTCGTTGGGATCAATCAGAGTCCCCTGATACCAAAATGGCTGCATTCGCTCTTTCTCTACCATATGTACTCCTCTCTGCTATTTCTTTGCTCCACATCCAGTACAGAAAAATCCATCACTGACAGTCTCTGTCCAGGCCGGAGTATCGACTACATAACGTGTTCCGTACTCTGCCGGATGCTCCACCGTTCTTGTTACTTTTTTATAATACTCTGTGTGATGACCGCCCCCTTCACCAGCTATCGCATGCTGATATGCATGTCCGCCTGGATCCGCTGTACAATCCGCACCACACACATTGCAACAATCCCATGGATCATAGACATCTTCTGTTACCGTTTCTGTCCAGGCCTCTTTTACAACATACTGCTCGTTATGTCCCACTTCCGGATGATTGACTGTATGAGTCTTCTCCTGCCAGGTGTGGGTATGCTGTGGTTTTTCTGGTTTCGACTCTGGCTGGCTCGGCTTCTGTTCCGGCTTACTCGGTTTTTGTTCTGGTTTAGATTCCGGCTGACTCGGCTTCTGCTCCGGTTTCGTCTGAGGTTTGTTGGGCTTCTGTTCTGGTTTGGATTCCGGTTGACTCGGTTTCTGCTCCGGTTTGGAAGAAGATTCTGTTTTTCCTGTTTCTTTCTCTGCTTTTACCGATTCTTTCTTATCCGCCTTTTCTGCAGATTTCTTATTGTCAGAATTTTCTGACTTTTTTGCCATAGTTTCCTTTTTTTCCGCTGTCTTTTCAGACTTGGTTTCTTCCTTTTTTCCAGTATCCTGTTTCGTATCCGTTTTCTTATCAGAAGTTGTATCCTTCGAATCCGTTTTCGCAATCTTCTGATTGGAGGACTTTGCCTCCTGTTTTGCCTCTACCTTTGTCTGCACAGCAGTATCCTGATTCGCTGCTACATATCCGCCGATTCCCAATACTCCGATCAAACAGATTCCCCCACCAATCTGGATCTGTCGTTTGTATTTTTTCCACATTTCTTTCATTCCTCTTCGCTCCTTTTCTATACTTTTCTAATTTTAGTATAGCACCTTTGCAAGGTGCATTCCAGGTTACTTTACGTTACTTTAGGTTACCCTGCGTCCACTTGGAATCCATCTTGTCAGAAGATCGAACTCTTTCCATATCCAAATATTTTTCTCGCAAATACCAGGCATGATCTTCTGTAATATCCCCATCTATAAATGCACAGTTGATGGAACCATACAATTCTCCCCACAGGCAGTCATACGGCCATTTTCCTTCTTTCATGGCATCCAGATCATGCTACAGATATCCCGGAAGATTGATTTCATAATATTCCTTTGTCTCCATTGAGATCTCCTTTTCTGACAATTTTAGTATAACACCTTTGCAAGGTGCATTCTAGGTTACTTTACGTTACTTTAGGTTACCCTGCGCCCGCAAATTTTACTTCCGGAATCGTTTTTCCTGAACCGCTTTCCGGAACATCTCTGCAGATATTTCCGGTTGTTCTATCTGTTTCTTTACAAATCCATCAATGGATGTATCATAAACAAAGCGTTTTACTTCTCTCATATTCCCTGTTTCATAATATCCAATCAGCTTTGCAAAAAATTCCTTCTGACACTCTACCGGAATACGGAGAACACCTGCACCGCCTTGAATCATGATCTGGTTGGCTGCAAGCTGTGCCGTCCGTTTATTTCCATCAAAAAACATCTGGGAACGCATGATATAGAGCATGATCGTAATCGCTCTTTCAGTCACGGACAGATCCGCATTCATAATCGCCTGGATCTCCGCTTCTATCTTCTCATAAATTGGAATCTCTGGCTTCCAGGATGTTCCACCAATACTGACATCTGAATTTCTCAAATCCCCAGCATTTGTTACGATCCCTGCTCCGATCTCTTTGTTTAATTGACGCACATAACGCAAATCTAATGGATAATCTACTGTATCAAACAAAAATTCCCATCCATGTTTTAGGTTATTTACTTTTACGATATCCTCCACACTTAATCCGGCAACGCTACGTCCCTCATAGATTTCCTGTGTATCTGGAAAGGTAACCGCAATCCCTTCCAATTTTGACTGGGAATAAATACTATCTACAATGTTTCGCTTTGCATAAAAAATATTGTCTTGTTGCTCCATTGAGAATTTATCTTGAATCATCTTCTTTTTCCTTTCTTAACTCGCATAAATCTGACGAATTTCCTGTTGTTCCTTTTCTGGGAGTTCCGTTATCAATCTGGCCGTGTTTCCTTGCACCATTGTACCAGTCGGTGCATCCGCTTCCTCGCATTTTAGGAAAAACAGCTGTCCTTCCTTTTTCAAAATTGCTTTTTCCTGATAGTAGCCAGATACATAGTATGACATAAAACCGTCTCCTTTTTTCTTGATAATTCTACCACTATTTTATCCAAAGCATATGGATTATTCAAGTCTTTCAAAGCCAGCATTTCTAAGAGTTAGAAATCATACTTGTTCAGATATTCTCGAATCATATCCCTCCTGTTATTTGCGATGTTCCGAATTTCGGAACAAACTTAATTTTCCTTGTAATCATCAGGTTTTGCATTTTCTCCCTTAGTTTTTTGGGTCTGTAGTACTGTTTCCACGCCTGAAAAAACGAACAGGAAAAGCACCGCATAACCAGCAATCGTATACAGATCCTTCCACAGATGAAATTTCATAAACAATACTACAATTAGGAGCAAATAAAAACTCTCCAAGAAGGGAACCTCTACTGAAAACTTGTTCCTACAACAAATTTCCCTATATCCTGTCATAAATAAAATATAGATTGCAGCACCTATAGTAAATGTCCCTGGCAATAACATTTCATAGTCTTTCTGAGCTATGGATATCTGAACTGAAGCTTCTGTTGCCAACACGTACAGCACAATGGTTCCGAAAACACATCCCGTTGCTGCAACAAATCCGCAATACTTTTTGCAAATCCAGTTCACCATTTTCAAAAACATCCATATTCGCATTTTCCATATTTCCCGAAAGTTGCTTTCTTTTTCCATCATTCCATCCTTTCTTTTGCTCTCACCTATCGAAAATATTTTCAAGTCCTTCCACTTGTTCCGAATTTCGGAACGGTGCTATTCTCATATCCTCCTGATTCTGTGCTTTTCTTTCCCAGGCCTCTGAAACAGGGGTTCTGCTACCGCTTTTGCCGGTTCCAATAGTTTTGTCCGCAAATTTTCCAGTTCTCCCTCCTTTGCCATAGAATGATACGTTCCTGTACGTCCACCTACAATGATATGATCTAACACGTCAATTCCTAAAATATTTCCACCAGCGCACAATTTTGCTGTGACCAGAAAATCATGATGACTCGGCTGCGGATCACCAGACGGATGATTATGTAACAGAATGACATAGCTCGCATTGGAAAGGATTGCACTTTTAAACACTTCCCGTCCTGTGACCAGGGATTCATTGATCGTTCCCATACTTACGATATTCATGTTGATCACCTGACTTTTCGTTGTACAATTCAAAATGCAGAACACTTCCCTGTCATACTCTGACAACTCTTTTCTCATAAACTGTACAACCTGATCCGGAGAGGATAATTGTTCTTCACTGTACAAGGTTTTATCCATGACCAGTTTCACCTGCACGACGTCCAATTCTTTATTCCCCATCAAATGTCACCTCCAGGATTTGCCCTTCTTCCAGATTTTCTGTCAGTTCTTTCAACTCTTCCAGCGTACACCTAATTTCTTTCTCTTTCACGGTTTTCCTCTTCTCCTTCCTCATAGCAAATAACCACTTTTTTTATTTCTTTTTCTGGTTCTATTTTTCCCATAATTCTCCTTCCTGTTCCGAAATTCGGAACAATGATTTACTATTCCATCATTTCCTCAAACAGTTTCCTCGGGAGTATCTTGTCACAATCGATACACTGTTTCCTGCGTCCTGCATAATCTGTAACATCTTCTGTTCCCCCGATCGGTTTACCGTCAAAATTAAACAGCAAAGCTCTATGTACTCTTTCGATCTGGTAATACCCTCTGTCGGATCCACAAAATGGACATTTCATCCTTTTCACCTCCACGCATACTGTTCCCTGATTGTACTCCTGGCAAAAATGGCATGTTCCGAAATTCGGAACGGATCCGATTTATCATCGTTTCCAAAATTTGAAACCGACTGATACCCCAAATCTTCGTAGACTTTCCGGCTGTAATAAAAGGTCATGGTATCCGGCGCATTATACAGACTGGTCAGAAGATAGGCTCGGATATTGTGGATCCGGGTGGTAGTCTGCCCCAGGGAATATAACACATATTGGATATGTGACATGGTCAGTTTGGAAAATTGTGCCCGCAGTTCTGCTGTTGTATATTCCCGTCTCCCAAATCGATGAATTGTGGTACTCCTTCGGCTGCACGTGTCCACTGCTACAGCAAGCAGTACTGACAACAAGTCTGCATCTGCTCCGTCCTGCAGCAAAACATCATATTCCCACTTCTTCCGGAAAAATGCTTCTACACAGTCTCGATCCATCCATCGATCCTGTACTCTTGAATGATTTACTGTATACATGATAGATAGATGTTTATATCTATTATTCTTTTTATACTCAGTATTATTAGAGTTGCAATCCTGATACTTCTGGAAGTTGCAAATCTGGCAGGTCATCGGGTCATTTTGGTTTTGGGACTGCCAGTTTTGATACTGCTGATCGGTTGCACGATCTTCGGATTCTATCTGTTCTTGCTGTTCTATTCTACTTTCCTCCGGGTTGCAAATCTGACAGGTCACATCCAAAATAACTGGTTCTTCCTGTGTTTCCACTGTTTCTGTCACTTCTTCGATAGCTGTATGTTCTGGGTTGCAAATCTGACAGGTCAATCGATGTTCTGTTTCTCCCTGTTCCCATTCCTCAATCTCAATGTCTGCTCCGGACAATAATTCTGCGATAGTCTCAGAATTGCAAAGATACACTAAATTGGGTTTTCCAAGTCCTTGCTTCCGTCTTTCTATCAGTCCAAGGTGCTCTAGTTCGTCCATCATACGCATGATTGTTGCCCTGCTGTAAAACAGATCTTCTGCTATTTTTTCGATGGAATAGATGATATAGATTCTTCCATTTTCGTCTGTCCAGTTATTTCTTGCAGACAACATCAAACGCTCCCTGAGCACACAATATAAAATCTTAGATTTTGCAGACATATTTGCCAAACTTTTGGTAAATACCAGTTCCTTTGGCAAAATCAAAAAAGATTTACTCAGAACATCTTCCCCATAATAATACAGTCGTCGTTTCATGCCTTATTCCTCTCTTCCCTGTTGTTTCTCTTGTACGTCAGGCTTGCTCAAAAGCCGGATACTTATAAAAAGACCCGCACCACCTAACAGCATACTGACCGCCAGTTTCCATGCTGTATTTTGTGGGATTACACGATCCCATACTGCCATCAGACCGAACATCCCTATTGCTACCAATAATTTGAAAAGTCTTTTTCTCGTGTGCTTTGATAGTTTCCCCATATCTGCTCCTGTTCCGTTCCGAATTTCGGAACATTACTTTTCTTTCAGTTCTTTTAACACCTTTGCAAGTGGCTTTAAATACAGCCTGTTTGGTTTCTTGCCACCCTGTGTTTTTTTCTTGATTAACCCCAGCCCCTTTTGTTCATCCAATTCTTCCAATAACCGGATTGCTTTTCTTTCGCTGCAATGGAGCAGATTCATAATCTCCTGGATTGGAAACTCAATATAGAGCTTTCCTTCTTCATCAATCCATCCTTTCTCTTCTGCATCATTCAGATACTCCAACATTACAAAATATAAGATCTGTGCGTCTCCGGGTAGCTTTGCAAATGCTTCTGTAAATACCAGTTCCTTTGGAATCAGTATTACATTTTCATTCTCCTCATACGGTTCATCTCCATAAAGGTACAATGGATCTCTCATTTTTTTCTCCTTATTCTGTTGCTGTTCCGAAATTCGAACAGTATTACTTGTGCCTACTTCATCTTTTCTCTAACAAATCATAAAATTTCTAGTTTCTTTTAAACCTGGCTTTTTATTGCTGTTGTGGTAATTGCATCTAAAATATTAACAATACTATTCCGTTAAAAACAAAAGTGCCAAACTAATTAACAGAAAGAGTAATACAAATAATCCACAAAATAGAATCACTGATCGCCTAAAAGTGAGTTTATATTCTTGCTCAAACAATGATGTAAATGAATGAGCCGCAAAAAACGCTATAACTAACGCAAATACCATGGTTGCACCAAGCTTCATATATTCTCCCTTTCCATTTCTTCTTATTTTGTTGTTCCGAATTTCGGAACAGCATTACTTCACTCATTTTCATTTTGCATATAATCTATAACATCTTCCAGCCTTACTCGTGCATTCCGGAAATGCCGGATTTCTGATCTCCACAGATACCACTCCTGACAGGAAATGGTTTCCTCTCCGGATGTATAAGGAAACTCCCGTACCAAAATCCTTGTTCCATTGACCAGTCTGTATTCATAAAGAGTTTCTTCTGTCATTTTATTTTTGTTTACAACTGTCCAGCTTGGATATTGCAGTAAGAAATCTTTCCATTCCTGTTCGGTTTCAAACTGCAGGAGTGGAAGTTCCATTGTTCCGAATTTCGGAATGTCCTTACTTTTTTTGTAGACTTTAATTTCTTTGTGATTTACAATCCCTTGTTTTAAGAGTTCTTCCTGTTCTTCTTCCGGTAAGGTTGCCAGTTCCACAGCTGCACTCTTTTTCAATTTCCCTGCCTGAAAGGCCTGCATCCCCTTTTCTCCCAGATTATTTGCGATCGTCCGATATTCTCCAATTGTGCTTTTGGACATCTGCAGCTGCGCTGCCAACTTATCTGCAAGCCTTCCCGCTGGAAGATTCGGAAATTCTTCCGGATAAGTCCTCAACAGATGACTCATTCCTTCCAGTTCACACATAATTTCATAATCCGTTTTTGCTGCATATCCATTGGAGGAATAGCAGGTAAATTCAGACCGTACATCTGAAAGGTTCCGAATGATACAGGGAAGCATGGCATAACTTTCCTGATTCCGTTCTTCCACTAGAATCTTACAGGCGTTTCTTCGATGATGTCCGGCAATGATTTCATATTCATCGGTGTCAATTTTTCTAACCAGAAGATCCTGGATCACTTCCCCATCCGCTTCAATCAGATCCGCCAGGGCTTCCTCTTTCCTGCGGACTTCCCCTTTTAGTTCTTCCCGCTCCTGCATCGTTTTTCCATAACGGTACTGGGCAGGGTTATCTTTCAGCTTGGTATAATGAATCCAATGGGTAACTCTCTTGGGATGTAAGTCTGCTTTTTTTGTTTCTTCTTTGAAAATATTACTGATCTTTGCCATCCCTTACACCTCCTGTAACTCCATGGCCAGATCCATAAAATCAAGTGCCACCTGACTTTTGGAACGGTGCTTCATAACTGGCTTATAGTATTCCAGTGCATTTTCCACAACAGCCCCCTTACTGATACAGGTTTCCATAAACGGCCAGCAATGCCGTTCCACCATGTCGATGTAGGTATGCTTCTGTGCCCGCTTATTTTCCACTTTATTTGCAAAGATCTTCCATTCTACGCCCACCCCCTGTTCTTGTAAATGATGGTATTTATCTTCTACCAGAAGGAGGTTGTCCCGACAAAATTTATCCAGACAAACCGGCGTGATCAGGACATCTGCCGCATAAAGTGCGCTTGTCGTAATCAATTCCATGGCCGGTCTGGTATCCATAATGCAAACGTCATATCGATCCTGAATCTGCATCAGTGCCTTCAAAAGAGCATTGGTATCATATGCATCATTTTCTACTAAATCTGTACTCCCTTTAATGATGTCGATGTTTGCATATCGTGTCCGGTAAATGGCACTGCGCACCAGGTTTGGATGTTGCAGCACTGTTTTGATCGTGTGTCCGTTTGCGTTTACTTTGATAAAAAACGGGGTCAGATTGGTTTGAGGATCTGCATCCAAAACTAAAACCTTTTTGCCTAACTTTGCCATACTGTATGCCAGATTCACCGCTGTTGTTGTTTTCCCAACGCCGCCCTTTAAATTTCCGATCACAAATCGTTTCATGCTCTTCACCTTTTGTTCCGAATTTCGGAACATCCTTCTTTTTATCCTTCGTTTGTTCCGAAATCCGGAACATGATTCTTACCAGTATCCATAAAACTGGATAATTCTATCTGTTTGTAGGGTTCCTCTTCTATCTTCCGCTGTCGGTGCTCTTTTTCACTTTTTGCATAAACCAACAACTTTTCTTTTTTCCATTTGCTTTCATAGGCTTTCTGGATCAATTCGATTGCATGCTTTCTGATCCTTTCAAAGGCTCGATGACTGATCCCACTGTCCAGTTCTACTTCTTTGTAAGGACGGTGATCTACATACAGTTTTTGCAAAATTTCATATTCTTTTTTAGGCAGCATCTGAAAGCACAGCCAGATACGATGTATTTCCTCCCGCTCTTTTTCGACTTCAAGCATCAGACTGATCAGCTCCTTTTGGAACTTCTTCTGGCGTTCCGTCCAATTTTCATATAAATCCGATAAATCTCGCTTGTCCCCTCCACTACTGCTCCGTGGTTCAAAGTCTATCTTTGGCAGTACAAAATTTTGCAGTTCCTGTTTCTCACAGATATAACTTCTATGATAATTCTCATATCTGGCATCACAGTATTTCAGAACACCCTCATAATCACGTAATACCCATTTAATCCGTTCCTCGCTTATCTTCATTTGCCTGACACTCCGACTTTCTCTCACTTCTACCGTTTACTGTTTAAAACCATTTCCTCTGTTTCGTATTCTTCTGTGCCAAATCAGCAGAATACAAATCGGATGGCTCTGTCACCCCTCCTCTTCGCAATTCTCGATAAAGTGTAGATCTGGCAACATTTATCCTGTCCGCAATCCTGTTAATCGGCATCTGACTATTGTACATTTCTTCAATAATTTTTCTGTCTTCGTATAAAATTTTTATCATGTATTTTCTCCTCATATCTTATGTTCCGAATTTCGGAACATCTTACTTATTCTGTTTCAGTTCCTAAAAGACTTCGGTATGTATCCCACCATTCCTGGATGATTGTCAGTTCTTCATCAAATGTTCGTTCCGCAGTATCTTCTCCAACATCCCACCAGTTTTTTTGCTTTTTCCATGCCTGATACTCTTCCCACCACTCTTTCACAGACAGAATCGCTGCATCCAACTCTTCCTGCTCCGTTCGAATACATTCTTTATCCTCTTCTGCCCATTCGTATTGATATTCAGGATTTTCTCGCTGACGGTCAATTTCTTTTTGTAACTCCTCTGTTAGCATTTGCATCAGTTCTTTACTTTTCTTTATACCTTCTAAACCATTCAGCAAAAACTCCACATCAGCCCTTCTTCCAATATATACCTTAAAAATGTTTTCTCAGAATTCATGCCATAACCACAGCGTTCAAACCATTCTTGGGCATAATCTCTTTCATCACTTCCATTGGTATACGTCCCATTTACCAGATCTCCGATAAAACTTTCCAGTAATTGTGATACTGTGATATTTGCTTTGGCTGCATACGTTGAGATTCTCTTGCAATCTGCATCTGAAAGATTCAGGTGTATGGTTCTCTCCTTTATTGTTGCAATTTCTTTTTGTTGTTCTTTCGCCCGATCATACATGCTTTTCCCCCCTTATGCACATCTGCAGAGTTGCTCATACTTTTCTTTTCTAATCAATCCGAAGGTTATAAGTTCTTGATCAGATGGATGATACATTTTCTCAAAAGCTTCTTGCCTACACTCAATCCGAAGGATATTTGTATCTCTATACCTGTCAAAATACACTTTTACCTCATGCTGATTTTGATTCATAAAAAATAGAAAATATCCAAAGTGCTTGGAAACTTTTTCATATGCTACCTCTTTCAATGTTACCGGCTCGTAATACTGACTGGTTAATTCACATAATCTCTTTTTGCTTACTCTGAACAACTCTCGGTTTGTCATTTTCCTCTCCTTCCTCTTTGTGCATTATGCACAAAAAAAACAACTTGAACTTTTTTAGTTCAAGTTGTTTTTGGAATCCACCATCAATATGACAACTCGTATATACATCCAAAGTGCATTTCAAAGTACAAAAACTACCCTTTTGAATATCGCTTTTTACTATTTATCAACTACGCCATCTCCGGCTCGCCGTACTCTTCTCCGAAAGTCTCGACTGTCACTTTTTTCATTACCTGAGGCTCCAGTGGCTTGTCACTGTAGTCTGTGGCTGTGTCTGCAATTTTATTCACAACATCCATTCCCTCTGTAATCTTTCCGAATGCAGCGTATGCTCCATCCAGATGCGGGGATTTCTTATGCATGATAAAGAACTGGCTTCCCGCAGAATCCGGATGCATTGCACGTGCCATAGACAGAACACCTTCATCATGTGCCAGATTGTTCGTCACGCCATTCTGAAGGAACTCTCCTTTGATTGTATATCCCGGACCACCCATACCTGTTCCGTCCGGACATCCTCCCTGGATCATAAATCCGCTGATCACACGGTGGAATGTCAGTCCGTCATAAAATCCTTTCTTTACAAGCGATACAAAATTTTTCACTGTGTTCGGTGCGATCTCCGGATATAACTCCGCTTTCATGATATCGCCGTTTTCCATTTCAAATGTAACAACTGGATTTGCCATATGTTTTCTCCTCTTTTCTATCAAACTGCGGCTTTGAAGAAGCCGTATATGAAGTTATTGTAGCGGATTTGCACGATTTCGTCAACGCATTGTGTTTTTCTGGAATTTTCTGAAAACTTGCTGAAAATCTCTTGATTTTTTCCTGTTATCGCAGTATTTTTAAATCGTAAGTAGTAAGTAATAAGTAAATATAAATTTTCTTATCCACGAGGAGGGTTTTCCTATGACGAACTTATCATTACAGGACCGTTTTTCACTCATTTCATTAAACGCTTTAAACAGCACACGTAATTCTACTGCAAAAAAAGCAGCAATTCGCTGTATCTCTGCTGCCGGTGTACTGGATCGATTTCTACAGGAAACAGAAGAGCTCACCGAAGACTCTGACGAATACCGCTCCAGATTGGATGCTTTATCTGTTTCTTTGAAGGAAGCAGCTCATTTATCTTCTTCTGCTGCAAAAGAGCTGGAACACACAGTATATACCCGTTTAAATAATCTGGGACTGATGACAGAAGCATCCTCCCTGGTCAGCTGTGATCTGGAGTTTTCTTCTGCCGGAAACAAGATTCTGGAATACCGCACGGATTCCGATGAATATTCACGGCAGACAGAGAGTCTTCGTGCAGACTGATGGAAGAAGGCAACGTATTCGATGAAACCGTATGTATGCTCTGGCTTTTACGTGAAAGCAGCTGCTTTTATGATCTGTTTTCCAGGGAGGAACAAAAATACCTCACTTCCAGAATTAACGAGTTATACCTGAACTCCCTTCTGGCAAAAACACTGCTTTCCGTTTCCATCCACAATGCGCTTGACAGTGCGGCACTTGGGCTCTTTTCGAAAAAGAAAGCGATTTTTTCCACCCAGCTCGGTACCGGGGTTCTATTTCAGGTTCCGTTTATGGAACGTTCCAGTGCCGTTTTCATTGAGTCTGAAGAATTATATTGTAATGCTGAAAAGCGTCTGGAAAGCGTCATTGCCAGATTGGAAGAAAACGGAAATGAAGTCCATGTGATCCGCGCAGGCACGGTACCTCTTCTTCAGATTGACAATCTTTATTATGAATGTATCCCGACACAGCACAAATATTACCGGGTTCCTGTTTTCGGTGTTCAGCTTAGAAGATATATTATGTAAAAGGAGTGTTCTTATGTCCAGACAACGTTCTATGGAGAAAATTCTGGCCTCGGAATATGTTTCGATCGGCGAGCTGGTGCGCATCACCGGCTGCCGCTACAGTACTTTAAAATTTTATACAGAAGAAGGAATGCTGCCATTTGAACAGGCAGAAGAAAATCTGACACGCCGCTTCCCCAGAGAGGCGGCGGTCGCAAGAATCGAACAGATTCGTTCTCTTCGGCAGGACGGACTTTCCATTCCTGCGATCAAAAAGCTTCTATAGTCACTTTGTACACCATTATCTGTTTTTTTTAGTTACTCGTAACATTGTCTGTTTTGGCCTCCAAAGGTATACTTAATTACAGAAAACAACGAAACACTGATTTTAAGGAGGCTATTTAAAATGGCAAGTTTATCATTAAAAGGAATTCAGAAAATTTATCCGAACGGATTTCACGCAGTAAAAGATTTCAATCTGGACATTGAAGACAAAGAGTTCATCATCTTTGTAGGACCTTCCGGATGTGGTAAATCTACAACACTTCGTATGATCGCAGGTCTGGAAGATATTTCCGGCGGTACACTGGAGATTGACGGAAAAGTTATGAACGATGTGGAACCAAAAGACAGAGATATCGCGATGGTATTCCAGAACTACGCTCTGTATCCACATATGACAGTATACGATAACATGGCATTCGGACTGAAGCTTCGTAAAGTTCCGAAAGATGAGATTGATAGAAAAGTAAAAGAAGCAGCAAGAATCCTTGACCTGGAAAAACTGCTTGACCGTAAACCAAAAGCTCTTTCCGGTGGACAGAGACAGCGTGTTGCTATGGGACGTGCGATCGTTCGTAATCCAAAAGTATTCCTTATGGACGAACCTCTTTCCAACCTGGATGCAAAACTGAGAGTTCAGATGCGTATCGAGATTTCCAAACTGCATGAAAATCTGGGCGCTACAATCATCTACGTAACACATGACCAGACAGAGGCTATGACTCTTGGTACAAGAATCGTTGTTATGAAAGACGGAGTTGTTCAGCAGGTAGATACACCTCAGAACCTGTACAACACACCTTGCAACCTGTTCGTAGCAGGATTCATCGGATCTCCTCAGATGAACTTCATGGATGCTGTTGTTGACATCAAAGGAAATGATGTAACATTAACTGTCGGAAAACATACACTGAAAGTTCCTGCATCTAAAAAACAGGCACTGATCGACGGTGGATACAACGGAAGAACTGTTGTTCTTGGTATTCGTCCGGAAGATGTACATGATTCACAGGCATTCATCAGCAATTCACCTGACAGCGTGATCGAATCTACAATCAAAGTTTATGAGCTGCTTGGAGCAGAAGTATATCTGTACTTTGACTTAGAAGGTACACAGATGACAGCCCGCGTAAATCCTCGTACAACATTAAGAAACGGAGATCACGCAGTATTTGCTCTGGATATGGAAAAGATCCACATCTTCGACAAAGAAACAGAGTTGACGATTACAAACTAATGTTTTAAAATAGTTATAACTAAAAATGACAGGGGGCTGTACGATTGTGCAGCTCCTTCTCTGTCTACCGGGAGAAACACTATGAATCATACAGCAGAATTAGAGAAAGCATTGACAGACCTCAGACATATTACCGGAATTTCTATGGAGATTCACGCAGAAACAGAAGAAGAAGTGACAAAAGCGCTGGAGCAGTTAAAGCTCCTTTCCTCCGCATACAAAGAAAAGTATAACAAGATTCATTTTCTTCAGAGCCTGATGACAGACAGCATCCCTACATATAATGTATATGACCGGGCTGCCCGTCTTCACATTGCTCCGGAAGAGCCGCGTATCCTTTATCTTCTGGAGACTTCTCACAGCCTGGACGAAGATATTTCCGAGATTTTAAAGAATCTCTTTCCATCCCAGTCAGGAGCATTTCGAATTCCGCTGACAGAAGCTTCCTGTGCCATTCTCTGTCCTGTCAGATCTCTGGCAGATTCTTCACAGGAAACTGTACATCTTACTGCCCGCATGATCGTGGATACCGTAAACGCGGAAGCTCTGGCACGTGTCCGTGTTTCGTACAGCAAGACTCTGCATAATCTGCTGGATCTCTCCACTGCTTTTCGTGAGACAAGTCTTGCACTGAAAGTCGGTAAGCTGTTCTATTCCGAACAGACGGTATTTCCATATAACCGACTTGGAATCGGACGTCTGATCTACCGTCTTCCAACTTCGTTGTGTGAGAATTTTCTTCATGAAATTTTCGGAGAGGAGATTCCACAGGCACTGGATGAAGAAACCACTGCAACCGTTAATAAGTTTCTACAGAATAACTTAAATATCGCAGAGACCTCCCGGCAGCTGCATATGCACCGCAATACTTTAATCTATCGTCTGGAGCAGATTGAAAAGCGGACCGGTCTGGATCTTCGCCAGTTTGAAGATGCCATGACATTTAAGATCGCCTCTATGGTAATGAATTATTTATATACTGAAAGGAATATACCACATGAATGACGCACTTTATGAACAATTAGTTACTCGTAAATCCCGACCTATGGACCTCGTGATCCGTATTTTGTGCATTGCCGCTCTCGTAGTCGTGCTTTGCGGAGGTATGCTTTTTATCGGTTCTCTGGCAGTTCTCGTTACGATTCTTCTCGGAGTTCTGATTTACTACTTTGTATTTCCGAAACTCGATGTAGAATATGAGTATACACTTTTGAACCACGATCTGGAAATTGACGCTATTTACAGTAAATCAAAACGCAAAAAACTCATGACTCTGGATATCCAGCAGCTGAGATCATTGCGCCAAAAAATTCTCACCGTCTTGATTCTGTACACGCAGACAAGACAAAAGATTTTTCCGCAGGTACAGGCGAAGGTACTTATGCCATTGTAATCCCGGCTGAACAGACGATGAGCTGTATCCTGATCGATCCGGATGAAAAGATGCTGGATCATATGCAGCAATGGATGGGCATGAAGATGTTCCGTGACTAAGAAAAATTGCTGTAAAATGACTGAAAAAGTCTTTTACAGCAATTTTTTATTGATATTGCTTTGCCAGTATCTGCAAAGCTTTTTGCGTTTCTGAGATTGTCTCGCGCACTTCTATTTCAGAATCTAATAATTTATATAACCATTTACACACTACTTCATCAATTTCCCACTGTGGAATCACCTTATTGTTCAACAGCTTTGGCGGAATAACTGGTTTCGTATATTGATAAATAGAGTAATATAACGGCAGCCATGGATACAAATCTGATAATTCATCATTTACATAAGTATTTGTCAGAACTGTCAGCCTCCCAGCAACGTAGTATAATTCGCTGTTTGTTCTTCGCACGTCCATTTTAAAAACTGAAATGCTTCTTCTTTGTTTGAAGAATGCTGATTGATCCCAAGGCTCCACCCTCCCAATAAAGGGGTTCGCCCGGGAATTAAATGATACCCGATAGAACCTATCATACTATTTTTTCTCAAATCCGGAATATTTCTCAAGAATGACGGATAGGAAATTAACATTGCTATTTTTCCGTCTATAAAATCCTGCGCTGCGCTCATATCTGTTGCAATTCTATAGTCTGGTTTTGCAAATTTTATTGCTCGCAGGAAATTAATATATGCACGCAGTGTCTGGTCTGATTCAAACACTACATTTCCTTCCTGATCAAAAATGTGTCCGCCAAATGCTTTCAATCTCATGTAAACTTCTGGTGTTAAGCATTCGTTATAAGCCGTTGGAATTGAAGTTCCATATTCGATAATATTTGTTTTATCGGAAAAAAATTCAGAAATTGTATTAAATTCTTTCAATGTAACCGGTGGTCGCAGTGAAATATTGTTTTGCTTTTCGTACTCTTTTTTGACCGCAACATCTTCAAACAAATCTTTTCGATAAAAAAGTACCTGTGGTGCATACATAAACGGAATTCCAAAATATCGACCATTGAACATACTATAATACTTCAGAGCTCCCGGGAAAAAGAGTTCTAAATCCATCTCTTTCATTTTGTCAGAAATGTCTTCCAAAATTCCTTCTGCGGCCAGGAAGGAAAGCCAGGGCATATCATACATAAACACATCATAAGACTTTTCCTGATTTTCTGAATACGTCGTTAAGATCGTATTGTACAGTTCATTATGAGGCATTGTAATAATTTCCATTTTTATTCCTGTTCTTTTCTCAAAATTAAGAATCAATCCGGAAATAGATTCGACTTGTGGGGTATCCAACATTAAAACCCGTAATTTTTTCTGTTCTGATTCCGGTTTTTTCTTTACCGACAGATACCTCTTCTCATGCTCCCAGTCTGAACTGCATCCCGCCAATATAATTTTCTCCGATTCTTTTGTCAATGGTGATTCCAGTTGTTCTAATAATAATTTCGAAGCTGTCTTTCCCAAATTCATAGCCGGACGCACCAGAGAATTGGTTGCAAAAGAATGCGTATGGAGATTCCAGTGCTGTTCTCCCAACGTAAATATCGGAATATCGACCGTTGTATATCCGATCAAACGAATCCCTTCAATAATCCCCAATGCCAGCGATTCTGATGTTGTAACAATTGCATCCGGTTTCTTCCTCTTTAACAACTGTAATGTCTTGCGGAAAGCATCTTCTTTCCCCATGTTGGTTTGAATAAAATAGTCAGAAACGTTCTGTTTTCCATTGTTTTCAAATGCATCCCGCATTCCTTTCATGCATTCCAGTTCACAGTAAAATTTCTCTGGCCCTGACAGCAAAAATATGTTTTCCATCTTTCTTTTCAGCAATTCATCCACCATATTTCGAATCAGGACTCGATTATTACAAGACACAAAATTGGTTTCCAATCCATATATTTTTCTGTCGATCAACACCAAAGGAATTTTTTTCGAGGTAAAATTATCGTAATAAAATTTCCAATTTTCCGGCTGACATGAAACTAAAATCAACCCGCATATTTGTTTCCGTTTCAAATTTTGAGCAATGGTAACTTCCAGTTCGGGAATATTATTGGAAAACACCAAATTAATAAAATAGTTCGTATTTTGAAAATACGTCTTAATTCCTTGAAAAAGCTGCACATAATAAGAATCATTTAAACTCGGTAAGATCACACCAATATCCATATATTGTGCAGTCTTCAAAATCTTTGCATTCAGATTGAGAGAATAGCCCAATTCATCCACTGCATTTTGAATTCTTGCCCCAAGTTCTTTGCTTACAGGTTTTGTCCGATTTAAATAATTAGAAACTGTAGCAATCGAAACATCTGCCTTTTTTGCGACATCTTTTATTGTTACCATGAAATAACTTCCCTTTCATTTTTTTTTAGAATATCACAAATCTTTCCATCTTGTAAATATAGTTAAACGTTTTAATAAAATGCTTTTTAATTTCACCCTCTTTTGTTGACTCTGCTGAGCAAAACTCTTACAATGAGGCATAATCAAGAGTGCACTTTTTATTCCAAATCAAAAGGAGGTACATTCCATGAAAAAAAAGGTAATTACAGCAATATTACTTAGTTGTGTATCCATCTCATGTCTATTTGGATGTGGTGAACAAAATACGCAGGCAGATAATACAACTGATAAAGACAAAGGCAAATATCATTTTGAGATTATCGTGCAAAGCTATCAATCTTCTTATTGGCAGGCTGCTGCGCTTGGAATTCAGGAAGCTGCCGCTGATCTCAATGTAGATGTAAATTGTACGGGACCTAACACTGAGTCAGACATTGCCGATCAGGTAAATATGATCAACAGCGCGATCAACAGCTCACCTGATGGGATTGGAATCGCTGCCTGCGATCAAAATTCTGTCTTAGACTCTTTGCAGAAAGCTTACAATAAAAAAATCCCTGTTGTGTGTTTTGACTCTGGTGTACCAGATGCCCCGGAAGGATCTGTCTACTCCACAATAGCAAGTGACAACTATAAGGCAGGGGAATTAGCTGCTGAAAATTTGTACGATGCTTTAAAAGATACCTTAGCTGCTGCTTCTTCACCGGTTAGAATTGGGGAAATCAACCAGGAAGCAACTTCTGAATCCATTATTTCCAGAGGAATGGGATTTATCGATAAATTTAGCGAACTGGCGAAAAATGACGGGAAAAAAGTAGCCGTAACAGGACATGAATATTATACCGACCACTGTAAGGATCCTGGAAATATCTCAGATGCGGACATCGTAATTGAAGTTGCTGTCCCTGCACAGACAACCGTAGAATTATGTGCAACAGAAGCTTCAAAAATTTTAAATAAAGAAGACACAGTTGCTATTTATGGCTCTAATCAGGTCGCCGCAGAAGGAATTTTAACAGCCAATGTCAATTTAAATGTTTTAGGATCCGATCCAACTCAAAATGTCCTGGCGGTTGGATTTGACGCTGGAGCAACGATCAAAACTGCTGTGCGTGACGGAATTATGCTAGGTGCTGTAACACAGGCTCCTATGGAAATGGGCCGGGTTACCGTGGAAACATTAACAAAAATCGCAGACAATGAAACTGTCTCCGACATTGCAACCCCTTGCTATTGGTACCATGCTCAAAATATGGACGAGGATAAAATCGCCCCGAACTTATACGACTAACTATGAGGTGAACTTTATGAATTATGGAAGTAAAATCTGGATATTTCCAGATGCGGAATGTCCGCCTGAAGGCGTAAACAGTATACCAGGACATGAATCTATTATAATAACGAATACATGTGACTGTGATGCACATATTACGCTTACCTTGTTTTTCACAGACAAAGATCCTGTTCAACTGTCTGAGGTCACAGTAAATGCCAGACGTGTACGATGCCTTCGGACAAATAGTGAACAGGACTTTGGGAACTATACTGTGCCTATCAGCGAACAATATGCCATTATGCTGGAAAGTGATTGTCCTGTCATCGCACAATACGGCAGAGCTGATCCGAGAACTGTAGCTTTTTATACAACACCCGGGTACAACACAAATTAGCCTGACATCAACCATATCAAATGATAGAAAAGGAGAAAACAATGAGTACAAACAAAAGAATTTTTATACCTGATCATGAATACCAGGAAAGAATCCAAAATGCTGCAAAGCTGATTGAAAAAGAACATCTTGATGTTCTGATTGTCAATTCGAATGAAGCTGATTACGCAAATGCAAGATATTTTTCTGGCTTCTGGCCACTTTTTGAACGTGCCGGGGTTGCCATCTCTGCATCCGGAGATGCTGCCCTTATGGTAGGGCCTGAAAGCCGCTATTTTGCCGCTGACCGTTCTAAGATTGAAAAGATTTTTATTTTAAAGGAATATAGAGAGAGTGCAGACCCAGCCTATCCGGAATTAACTCCAGATACCTTCCAGGATGTATTTCATGCAATTGGAGTGACACAAAAAAATATCCGGATTGGCGTAGCCAGCTATTTGGATACATCCGTTGTGATTATGGATGGAATCAGAGCTGCTTTTCCAGATGCTGAAATCGTACGCGCAGATCATATCATGACTGCTTTGCGATCTGTAAAATCAAAAAATGAGATCAATTGTTTAAGAGAAGGATATCGCATTGCTGAATTGGCAATGCAGCAGGTTATTCAGGAAATACAACCAGGAATGACCGAATTGCAAATGGTCGGAGTCGCTCAGCGCGTAATTTATGAAAATGGTGCAGAATATGAAGGACTCCCTATGTACGTTTTCTCCGAGTCCTCTACCAGACATGCTATTTCACGGTCTTCGTACCGGGAATTCCAGAAGAATGATATCGTACAATTAAATTTATCCGCAAGGATTGATGGGTACTCTGCCGCTGTCGGTTATCCAATCGTATTGGGAAAATTGGAAGGAAGACGCAGAGAAGTGGTTCTTTTCGGATTAGAGGCTCATCGGTGGACTCAAAAACAAATTAAAGCTGGAATCCCGGCATCTCAGATCGCCAAAAACTTTTATAACTATTATGTAGACAATGGATTTAAAGATAATTTTGTTTATGGACCTTTACATGGCACGGGAATGATCGAAGTAGAAGCTCCTTGGGTAGAGACTGATTCCAACTACAATTTACTGGAAAACATGACATTCCAAATCGATACCTTCATTTCAACAGATACCTTTGGTGTTCGCTGGGAAAAAGGCATTGCCGTAACAGAAAACGGCTGTGATGTTCTGTCCCAGGAAATCGGAACTTTATATGAATTAGATTTCTAATTTAGTGTCTGCTGATTAAGCAGCTATCTGTAACTTCCAACTCTTATATCTGTTCCGGTCATACCAGAATCGGAACAGATGCAAAAGAGCACAAAGTATTCGCCTCTGAATCCTGAACAGATTCGTCACGAATACAGATAATGCGATAGATGTCAACTGCGTTTCTTCCAGTTTTGTGGTAATGCAGCTC